>Ga0247730_1000197_pt1 | contig 57924 bp, 48 predicted proteins | sample UWRJL073202C2_FD_180959 | JGI IMG/M metagenome (GOLD analysis project Ga0247730, IMG submission 180959) | Plant litter microbial communities from Arlington Agricultural Research Station in Wisconsin, United States - UWRJ-L073-202C-2 | ecosystem: Environmental > Terrestrial > Plant litter >... | reverse complement strand
CATAAGTTTATCAGGTGAATCACTGAGAAAACTAAAAAAATAATCCTATTATTGCTGGCCCGGTATCACCGATACACCTGGCCCATCTTCAAGCGATACGCTTGGCCCACAACTACCGATATATCCATATTCGAGCTGCTCATCTTTTTTCATTCTATAAACTGTGTCTCTAAGTTAACAATTAACTAGTTGACACAGTTTATTTTACATCCTCTCTTCTTATACTTTATCAGAAGATGTTGCTAACAAATTTGTATCTGGAACCATCAACCAGAAAGGGCAGAGAAGATTGAAAGTAGAAGGCCATCCTGAAATTTTAGAGGGCAGGGTTCTATCTTCATGGATTGTCTCGAAAACATTCCTGAAAGGTCAATACGAGATCCTCTGCCTTCCCAACACCTACACACTGAAAACAAAATTGGGGTATTTTAATGATATTGTAGCGGGCTTTAATTTAGAAAAATCAAGCTAACTTAATTTATAAATGTAATGAAAATATAAATACCCTGTTAGCGATTAATTATATAGCAATCAAAGGTTCTACTGCCTAAATTATGTTTCAATCACAATCTTATTCCGTAAACAGCAAAGCGAAACTCCTTCGGGTTTCGCAGGCCGCAAATGCGGGTGGGAATTGACTTCCTTAATCTTCTAACTCAGCAACTTTTATTTCAACTGCAAAATTCATTTCTGTTTCTAATTTACTCCATAATTTATTATAAAGTCGGTTAGGCATTAACGGACTATTAGTACGATTGGAGAAAATCTTATCTTGTATCTGCCTGATAATTGTTGGAGATACATTGGTGTCTATATTTAGAACAAAGAGTTCATGCTCGATAAGCTCTTTTAAATCAATCAAATTTTGTATTGATTCATTGTTGAGTTTATATTGTTTGATTATGATTAATGTTACTGGCAATACAGGTAAAGCAATGTTTGTGAAAAACACTGGAAGATTTATACCTATTGCATTAGCTGCAATTAATATGAATCCTAATGTGATGATTGCTATTCCGCCTATAATAAAAATAAATTTCTTTCTAATTGAGAAATCATATGTGCAATTTGTCCTTTGGCAGATTAAAGTAGCCGCATTAGATCGCACAGGCTGAATTTTTAGAGAGTACCAATTATACAACCTATCATAATCATCATGAGTCCTCAGATGCTTTGTATAATATTTATGAATAGTTTCTGGCATTACTTTCTCTTGAATTAATATGTTGTTCCATGAAATTAGTAAAACAGCGGTATCAAATTGTTCTTGAATTGTAGCTGCTGTCTTTTTAAGTTTTGTGATGGCACTTTCTATAAACACCTCGCCAATACTGCCAGTAACACCATATAAAGCAAAAATCCAGTTGAATGTTTGATTATCTTTGTCGATGAATAGCTGTAGTACTGCAATTAAAATGGGAATAGGCACAGCAACGATTAACTGTAAATAGAAATAACTTTTCGCATCGGTGTATATTTGCTTCTGTGCGCATAATTCTTGGAAATGCAAAGGTTCGTTTTGTGTATCAATTATATGTTGCCCGAAGTTATCCATAAATAGGAAAGTTATTACCAAAGATTTCACCCCACTTAGCGATTGCCTTCTGTTGGTTTTTATCAGTTGTTTCTAGCCGGTTTGCTTCTCTCGCTTTCTCCTCTGCCTCTCTAGTCTTGTTGCTAATCTTCACAATTTCTCCAAATTCTAAGGTATTTAAATTTCCTTGAAAACCTTTCGGGTCTTGTACGCCATTCCAAATTTCTGTCTTAAAATAAGTCCAAAAATTTATGAGATTTACGTCAATCCAATCTGAAATCTCAGCTTTATTTTCAAAAAATTTCAAAATCATAATTTCAAAAAAGTATGAAGGAATTGTTGGCATTGAGCTGTGTTTTGTCCAGTATTTTAATATTCTAATAATCTGATTTATCTGTCCCCCGTGTTTCTTGTTCACTGTTTCAGATAATTCTTGATCTACTCTTGGGTCAGAGGCTTTCCATTCACCGTTTCCATCAGGAATCAAATAATAGCCAGTATCCGTATATAATGATGGTACAATATCAAAATTCCATTCATATGAGCTTAAATTTAAAGTTGCGGCTTCCTGTCTTCTATGTTTTTCAGCTGATCTATAATGTTCGATTTCATGAATTGATGAAACGAGCTTATTCACAACTTTGATTGAATTTAAAGATCCATCATCATTCGTCAATCGGTATAGATTTTCGCAACTTTCAGGAACGTGTAAAGTATATCTCTTTCCATAAGTATGCGTATTATAGGTTGTACCATCTGCGGCAAAGGTAAGCATAAGATCAATGTCGTCCAGGGGATCAATTTTTGAATTTCTTGCAAAGGAGCCATATTTAATGGACATGTTATCATACAGCCTTGGGAAGTAAGCTACCTTGTCAGGAAGATTTATTAGTTGCTTAATTAACCAATCACGACTTGTCCTTGCTACTGTGGTTCTACCGTGATTTAAATTGACGTAATCATTGTTAAATTCTTTAAAAGCTACATTTACACTTAACGCCATAATTTAATTTTGTGATTTAAAGGTTATACAATGTAAATATACCTTTTCTTGACATAGTGCCAAATACCTTATTAAAAGTATATTTTTGGTGAATTTCGCCATCTGGAAAAAAGATTCTAATAATTGAAGAGATCTTATGACCATTTTACAATATTTAAATTAATAATTTCTTTTTTCCTTTAATCGTTTTGCTTTCATTTTCATCTTTGCAGCTTCCTTTGTCATCTGCTTAGCTGCGACCTCTGCTTCCGCAATGTCAAATTGTTGAGCCTCCAATTTCTTTGTTTTCTTTTCCATACCTTCTGGGTCTCGGTAATATAAAGTATCAGCTTGATATGCTACCTTAGGGGCGATCTGTCGCACCATTCTAAACTTTATATCATTGTCTTTCATCTTTCCGTTATCGCTCCATAGATAGAAGCAAGCTCCTGTTAAAAGTGCTAAAAGGGCAAGAATGAATAACCCGCCAATGATAAAACCTTTGGTCTTGTCCTCAAAGCGGTGGTGTATTTTGACCTGCATTTCTTTGGGGAAATTTTTGAAAAGCGTTTCCTGTTTCTTCATGCTTGCCTCACTAGTCAACATCAAATTTTGAGTAGCAATAACTTGTTGGCTGATTTCTTCCTGAAGGGGTGCGGTTTTGTTCTGTTCAGTATTTTTGATAATCAGCTCTTTTAACTCGGCAAGCTGTTCGATAATTTCTTTGACATCCATGAGCTTAGTTAAGTTTTCTTCGGCACTGGTCACTCTTTCCCCTAATTTGATGGTGAGTTCCTGATTGTCCTGTAATTGTTCCTGTATTTCTTGTGTGTTCATCGGCTTATTCCGTTAGATTGTTCTTCATGTATTTGTTGTCCGGGTTTCTTCTTTTTCTTTCTCTTCCGGTAAATTTTGGCATCATCCTGGTCTGCTGATTGTGCTGGTACAAATTCTGGGCTTAATAGGATTTCGAGAAGGCTTTTACCTCCGCTAAAGGCTGGCTGGCTATAGTGCTGGTAATCCGGCCTCAATACCTCTTTGATCTGATCTGCAAGAGATGGCCTGCTTTCTGTAAAGGCGGTTTGTTGCTGTTCTTTTTGCTGATTCAAATTAAGCTGTGCATTTAGATTTCCATAGCTGAACGACCTGTCAACGGCAGAGCCTTTCATCTTAAACCCGTCTTTCTCGAAAGATATGCCCTGCACTTCATTTGTCCCGCTCCTCATTTTGTATTCCATCTTTATGCCTTTAGCCTGCAAATTGTTTTCTAAGCCTTTCCAGTTTACAGACTGTTTGACTGCTGATTTGACGGCATCAAATAATTCATACCTTAATTTCTCTTTTCCATTCAATGCCTGACGGTTTACCTGCTCTTTTCCTTTGCCTAAATGGTAGTCGTGTTTTAACGTGATTTCCTTACAGGCTTTAATATTCCGCCCATAACTGTTGTTATCAGAAATGGTATTGCCCTTGTTGTCTACCCGGTTGTAAATGATGTGCATGTGCGGGTTTTTCCCATCATGATGCCTGACCATCACATATTGGGTATTGCGGATATTCATTTTCTCCATGTACTCCTTTGCCCGCTCTACCATGATTTGATCGCTCAACTTGGGCAGGTCTTCATTGCTCCAGCTTAAAACCAGGTGTCCCACGGCTTTACCTAATCCCGGTCTCGTTTTCCGTTGCTGGTTAAGATCCTGGGTAATTAAGTAGGCATTTTGCATCCGCACACCGTTGGCATCCAAGATTACAGCATCTTTCTTGTCAACGACATAATGGACGCAACCGCCAAAGCTCTTTCCTGTAATGGGCTTACCGATCATATTTAGTAATTTTTAACATCACTTCTTCTACCTGTGTAAGCATTGTCCGGCACTTAGCGGATAAGGACAACAGTCCTTCAACGTGAGCCAAATGGGTAAGCTGGTTCAGGTTGTTGGCAAGTCCTGCCAATAATCTATACCATCCGCTTTCCTCGGTAGAAAAGCGGGGCACTATGCCTGCACTTTTTGCTGCCCTTCTAAACCACTCGCTGGGTTTTACACCTGCCCTTTTAGATTTGTCCTCGATCAGTAACCGCTCGGTAGGGGTTAACCTGATCATCAGGATTTCACTTCTTTTGATCCCTTTCTTTGGTCTGCCGGGCAACCGTTTTTTTACAGGCTCTTTATTTTCATCTTTGACTTGCATCCCATTTTCTCCTTTTTCATTTTTCAATGTGACCATCGGGAGCGAACCGAAATTTTTCCCCCAAAGGGAAAAATCGAGTGTTTTTGTATAGCAAAAACATTAACTCGCTCCCTCATTTCCTTTAAGCGGTGGGGCCTATAGAACTTCGTTAGAAGTTCTGCAATCGGGCAGCAATTTAGTTTCTTCCGTTTGGCTTCAGCCATCCTAATTTTGTCCGTCTTCATTTAACAGCCATATTGAGCTGGCATCGGTCGGGTGATAAGATGGCTCATAACTGATGTATCCGAAATCAATCAAATCCTTTAAACATTTGTGATAGGTAGCAATGGATTTGATTCGTGAGAAACGCATTAGCCTGCTTCGACTAACCCGCGTTGCAGCTCCCGGCGTATCATCAGTACGGAAATAAAAAATCGCCATGACCAAACTTAAATGGGAAGGCAGCAGACGATGATCGTCTGCTGCTTTCTTTAAAAATACCGTAGGCAGGTAATTCATATCGCACCTCCTTCCGATGGAAATTCACCAAGCATCCGGTTAATATCCTCGGTTTTATAATACATCGTTCCCCCGACCTTTCTATAATCGAGCGTACCATTGATACGAAGATTCTGCAAAGTCCCCGGCGAAATGCTAAGTATCTTTCGTACATCAGCACTTTTTAACCAGGTCTTTGTATATGCCTGTGGTTGTAATACTTCTTTAAGTTCTGTGATCAGTTCTGATTTAAGTAGCTTTAAATCTTCACGTGTTATTAGGTCAATATTCATAACGTAGTATTAAAGTGAACAATAGATAACTGAGCGTTATATCTGCAGGTATAGCTGTATCTAGGTGCTGTTTTCAAAGAACCTGTGATCTTGGAATAAGGCGAATGGTGTTGTTTTCGAAGTCATCTGCTTACATCTTGATTTTGATTCAAATGTGCAGTATAGACCGACATGTTCATGACCCTTCAAAAACCGAGGGTCACGACAGTGAGAAAATATCTAGCTTGGCCAATAGCTAAACTATTATTTATCAAATAGATATAAACGGTACAAACAAAGAAGGATGACAAGGAGAGGAGAAACGCATTAGCTTCTCCTTTTTGCAGGTATGATCTTAAAGAGCTTTTTATTAGATGGTACAGGAGAGTGCTTACCCTCTGTAGGTTTATCTTTCTCAACGGGGAAGTATCTTTTGAGCGTTTGATATTTGATTTCCTGATGATCCTGTGTGAAATAACTGTTGATCATTTTCATCCAAGCTGCTTGGGTTCTGGCAAACACCAGCTCTTTACCATCATCCAATTTTAGTTCCTGAAGCTGTAAAAAAATATCAACCAGAATGAGATAGCTATCTTTATGGATATTAATCTTGTCAGTGATTTCAAGTAGTTTAAGACGTTTAATCTCTTTGGCCTGCTCTTCGGATTTATTTTGGAGTATAAGTTTCTCTGTCTGTAATCTCAAAATGATGGCTTTGTCAGTTTCACGGGAGTTCCACTTGTCGATAGATATCAAAAATTCTGTAAAGCTTTTCAAATATTCGATTTCCTGCTGATCTCTTACATGGTTTTTGCTTTGGTAGATGTCTTTGGCCTCCAAAGTTTGCAACCGTGTTTCTATTAATTTCCATATGTTTCTGAAAAAAAGCTCTTCCTTGCCGTCTGGATTTTTGTCTGTGTAATATTCCAAATGGTGATGGTAAAACTCACTCCATCGGTGATGCATACCAATGGCAAAAACCCGTAAGAAAAAGTGTTTGAGAAAGCTGTCTTTGTTCCATATCAGCGGCCTGCCAATGTCCAGTGTGTCTTTAGAAAAATCAAAACGGTCTCGTAACCGGAAAAACTCTAAACTCATAGGATGCGGATATGTCCAAATTTAATAAATTCATATCCAATTGCAATACTACTATTGAGCAATACTTTGCAGTTGTTCGGTTGCCACTTACAAAACAGCTTTCCTTTTTACACCAATTGACATGGATGCAGTAAAATGAAATCTATGGATTCAATTCTCCCCGGCGGATAACGTGTTCCATGTGGAATTTTCCAGATGTCGTGTGATCGGCAGTGATTGTCAACTTATTATCGACATACATCGTCGTTCTATAGTGGCTGTTTTTGAATGTACCGTACATACGTATTGTATCGCCTATAGAAGGCTTCTTTATGGCACTTAAAATATGAAAACGGGTTGTATTGTCCACCTCCATTTTTATTTCCAAACCACCCGGAAAATAAAAGTTGTCGATCGTTCCCAGCAAGGTATCATTAGTATCTAGGCTCTGTACCTCATAAACTAGGGGTATGGTCGCAATTGTAGGTGGCATTGGTGTTATATGATGTAGATCTTTTTTGCATCCTATAAAAAGGACTACGACAATTTCAATCGTGATTAAAGGCTTTTTCATGATGATATTCAATCTGATTTTTAGTAAGAGATTGAACCGACAGGCAGGTGCTGCATATAGCACCCGTTGTCAGTTACTAGGTTTACCAGACCTCTGTTACCTATCCTAAATTATTTGAATGCGGCTTAATGGGAAACCACTTATAATAAGCGTCCAATAGCTCGACCAATGTCATAGAATCTCTAATATGGAGTCGTTGCAGCCACTTAATGAACTCTTTGAAAAAAAAGGCCGAGGTGAAGAAAACGTCCATCGTAGATACCGAGCCGATTCTGCGCCGTTTATTCACAGGTAGAGCGTTTGCCCATATCAGCATTTCATTTGAAAGGATTTCAGCTCGTTCATGAACATTAACCTTAGACTTCAGCGATCTTTTAGGTTGGGTTAATACAGTCGGTTGAGATTTGATTTTTTTTAACAGTAGTGATAGCTCTTTTGAAACGATGAGTTTGGAAATGAGGTCAACGACTTGAACAAGATGGTTCAATTCTGTTGGAGTTAATTGACGACAATCATTTTTAAGTATTAAAGCAGGAACTAAGTCCAGAAAGAACTTTACCTGTTCATAGGAGTACATGGAATTAATGACGTCAATGGCTGTTCGCTCCCTCAATCTAAAACTCGTTTGCGGCTTTACAAGTGGCTTTTCCATACATCAATTAAAAGAGGCTCTGAGTTGTAGGATAGCATATCTTATCCGGGTTTTTACAGTCCCTACAGGCATTTTCAAAACTTCAGCGGTTGCTGTATGGACATACCCTTTGTAATAGGTAATCTCTAACAGGCTACGGTACTCGGGTTGCAATTGAGATACCAGTTCCCTGATGCCTATAGTATCAGTATTGAAACCAACTTGGTGCTTCAAATCAATGATCGCCCTATTGTCATCAATTTCAGTACATCTGCTTTGCTTCCTATAATCCTTTGACCTTAGCATGTCTATACTCTGGTTTCGGGCAATATTAAGCATCCATGTGAATAAGCGTCCTTTACTGTTATTATATTGCGCTGCTGAATTCCAGATTTTTAAAAAGGTTTCTTGCAAAATATCCTCGGCAGTTTCGTGTTCTTTTACGATTCTCGAGATTACACCTAATAACGCACCAGAGTACATATGATAAAGCACTTCCATTGCAAGTTCGTCGTGTTTTTTTAGTGCACTGACCAGCTCTTCTTCGGGGAGAAATTTTCTATTTGGTTTCATGTGGCTTCCTCAGATCAGAAAGAGCCTTTGCTGCAAAAAGGGTAAAAGTGGGTTCTGCATACCGTAACTCCATTCAGTTCTCAAGCCTTATGACGACACGGATTTACAGCAGAACCCACTCTTACATTAAGAAATGCAAAGATACATTTACTTGATAAGAAATGGGTATATCTGCTGTCTTGCGTCGCGGCTTGAGAATGGAGTTGCAAGACTCTTTATATATATTTTTACAATTAACTCATGATTATATTTTAATTACAAGACAAATATAATAAGACACAGTGATTTTGTCAAATAAAATATTACTATTCGACAAATAATATTGTATTATTCACGGATTGCATCTTATTCTTTTTATAAAGATTTGTGAATGCAGAATAAGGCTAGTTCGATTGGTGAATTTATAAAGGTAATTGCTGAAAGCAAAAATCTTAAACCATCAGATTTGGGTAAGAAGATTAATACATCTAAACAGAATGTTTCTGATATCTATAAGAGAATTACTATTGATACAGAGCTCCTTCTTGCGCTTAGTAAAGCCTTAGACTTTAACCTTTTTTCTTATTATGACGATAAAGAGCCTGTCAATTTCTTTCGCAACCAGGAAAGTCTGGGATGGCAGTTGTCAATTGAAAAATTAACTGAAAAAGTTAGATCTTTAGATAAACTGGTAGAAACTCAAGAGGAACTGCTGTCTACCCAGAGAAAGTACATAATCGAGTTAGAAAACAAATTGAAAGGCGGATTAGAATAATTTAAGATCCCATTACCTTGATCTTACCCATATCTAATATATAAATAGGTTTCTAAACTTCTCAATATAACTTCAGCTCCAGTGAAGGCCATTGGCCTTCACTGGAGCTGAAGTAGCCGAAGGCTCTCGCGTTGTAGTATTAACAATAAAAAAGCGGAATGACCTCATTTGACCATTCCGCTTATCTAAATTAACGCTCTCAGAATAAAGACGCTGAATAACGATATATATTGTGTTGCTAATAAAATTACGCTATTATAAATTTTCGTTTCAATCCCGCCATATCTGCACCAACCTTGGTATCCATGATTTTAGCGTAAATCTGCGTTGTCCTAATATCGGTATGTCCAAGCATCTTGCTCACACTCTCGATAGGGATGCCATTGCCTAGCGTCACTGTTGTGGCAAATGTGTGCCTTGCTATATGAAAGGTTAAATGTTTGGTGATACCACAAAGGTCTGCAATCTCTTTCAGATAGGCATTCATCTTCTGATTGCTGCTCACTGGCAAAACCCTTTCAGTATTTTCACAAAATGGATGATCCGCATAGCGATTGATAATATCTTCCGCAACAGGCAACAGCGGAATATGAGAAGGAACGGAAGTTTTATGCCTCTTCTTCATTATCCACGATGCACCGTCTATTCCTTTCCTGATCTCCGATTTGGTCAATTCCTGAACATCTATAAAGCTTAATCCTGTATAACAGCAGAAAATAAAGGTGTCCCGGACAATCCTTAAACGCTCTATCGCAAATTCTTTATTGTAAATGCCCTGCAACTCGGTAGGGGTTAGGATTACGCGCACAACCTTATCAATCTTGTTCTTATGGTTTAAGAATGGATCGTACTTCATCCAGCGATTAGCCAGGCAGATGCGTATGATCTTTCCAAAATTCTTGATATGTTTCACCGCCGAATTATTTGCGCATTTACATCTGCTTCTTAGGTAGAATTCGAACTCTGAGATAAAGAAGCTATCTACTCTGTCCACTGCTATATCATTAGCCTTGTACTTTTCGAGTATGAAGGATTTTGTATGCTTCAATGTACTGTTATACTTGGTCAGCGTACCCTTTTCAAATCCATTACCTATAAGGGCATTAATCTTATCGTTGTGGTCTTGAAAAACCGCGAGCAGATTATGCCGGTCTTCTTCAATGCCTAGATATTTGTTTTTAAGGGATTCGGTTGTAATCTCCTGATCTGCTTTGATAAGATCAATATGTGCCTGATCGATCTTATCCTCAACTGTTTTTAAATAGCGGTTGATTGTTCTGGCATGTTCTTTTCTACTATCCAAACGACAGGTTTTAGTATTCCAGTCCTTTGGATCACCTATTTTCCCGGTGGAAAGTTCTTTGGGTACTCCATTTACGGTAATACGCATGTAAATCGGCATTTCACCGGAAACATAATTTCTTGGCTTCTTCAAATAGAAGAGCAGGCTAAAAGTGTTTTTCATCTTCTTGAGATTAGAGTTAAACAAAATTAGCGTTGCAGATACGAGTGGTCAAGATGTTCAAATTTTGAACTAGCTGACAATCAATTCGATACAAGCTTTTCAGTGAGTCAGGCTTTTTAATTAATTGACTCATGAATTACTCACTATAAGTACTAGAAATATTGAATATTTCGGAAATCCTTTAAATCAAAAAAGCCTCTAATCGTATGATTTAAGGCTTTTTGAATGTTTTACTACTTAACTTGCGGACCGGACGGGACTCGAACCCGCGACCTCCGCCGTGACAGGGCGGCATTCTAACCAGCTGAACTACCGGTCCGTTGTCCCTTGCGGGGCTGCAAAGATAGAAAACAAATATTCAAATGCAAATCTATTCTTAAGATTTTCTATTTTTCTTCTTTTTCATGTCCAGCCAGATCATCAATCCAGTTATGGGGAGGTATTCTGATTAATCATCTCCTGGTTGATTTCTTACGATAGGATAAGATTTATGAAAAAGGGAAGGGGTAGATTTGTTTCAACAAAAAGGTAAAGCAACCATGGGGTTGATGAACCCTTAGCAAAATTTAAGAAAGATCATTATGGAAAACACAGTTTTAGGTTTGCATCACATTACTGCAATTGCAGGAAATGCAAAAGTTAACTACGATTTTTACACCCGGATACTGGGTCTGCGTTTGATAAAAAAAACCGTCAATTTTGATGACCCAAAAACCTATCATCTTTACTATGGCGACGAAGCAGGTTCTCCCGGTACAATATTAACTTTCTTTCCATGGGGTAATATCGGAGCAGGCAGACGGGGTACAAGACAAGCAACGGAAATTGGTTATAGTGTTCCCGAAGGAAGCCTGGATTTTTGGCAGGAACGCCTGGAAAAAAACAATGTGATCTACAATAAGACTGCAGAAAAATTCGGCGAGAAATACCTGACCCTCCTTGATCCTGACGGCCTTAAGTTTGAACTTACCGTTGCCAGGAACAAAGACAGCAGGCAACCATTTTTAACGCCAGAGATCAATGCAGATCATGCGATACTGGGCTTTCACCAGGTAACCATAACTACCAATAAAATTGATAAAACCGCTGAAGTGCTGACGAATATATTTGGCTATAAACTGATGGAGCAAAACGTAAACCGTTACCGCTTCGTTACGGACGCCGTGAATGAGGCCGCAATTGTGGATCTGGTTGAAGCACCGGGAGAAACTGCAGGTCATGTTGCAGGTGGTTCGGTTCACCATGTGGCTTTCCGCTTAAAAGATGAACAGACACTGATGTACTTCAGGGATAAGGTGGTGGCTATGGGTTTAAATATTACCGGGAAAATTGACCGTAACTATTTCTACTCTTTATATTTCCGTGAGCCGGGAGGTGTATTGTTTGAACTTGCTACAGATAATCCGGGTTTTACCGTTGACGAGCCCCTGAATGAACTGGGCACCAACCTGAAATTACCGGCTCAGTATGAACGTCAGAGAGCAGATATTGAACGCACTTTACCCAACCTTATCTAAAATGTACCAGCACTCAAAAAATATCGTCACTGCAGGTGTACCTGCAGAAAATGCCAAAACTGCCCTTGTAATGATCCACGGTAGGGGGGCTTCTGCCCAAAGTATGGTTCCTTTAAGCAGCTACCTGAACATGAAGGACACGGCCGTGTTTGCCCCGCAGGCCACCCGCCACAGCTGGTATCCAACGAGTTTTATAGCACCCGTTGAAGAAAACCAGCCGGCACTGGACTCTGCACTGGAGGTGATCTCTGAACTGGTACGTGATATTATCAGTACAGGTATCCCTGCAGAACAGATCTATTTCCTTGGTTTTTCACAGGGCGCGTGCCTCACCCTGGAATATGTGACCCGGAATGCAATGAAGTATGGCGGCGTGATTGCTTTTACAGGGGGACTGATAGGGAAAGACCTGCAAATGGAAAATTACCAGGGAGACTTTGGTCAGACCACCATCCTGTTGACTACCGGTGATCCTGATGCCCACGTCCCTTTGAAAAGGGTAAAGGAAAGCGCAGCAATTATGGAGAAAATGAATGGAAGAATGCACGTGCTTGTTTATCCTGCCAAACAGCATACCATCACCAATGATGAAATTGACCTGGCCAATCAACTCTTTTTCAGCGCCGGGATAAATCTATAGGAGGACAGGATATGGCAAAATTATGGCTGTCTCTAAGAGATAATTTAATTGGTTATTATGTATCGCTGCATTTCAAAATGTATTAGATTTGCCTTCCGCCCGCAGGCGTAAACTATGGATATAAAAACAGGGGAGGACTACATTTGAGCACAGCAGACGAGCCGATAGCGCATTATAACAAACGTTTTGAGCATATAAACTACGAAGACAAACACCTGACCGGCAGGTATTTTGACAACTGCGTATTTTATAAATCAACCATAAAGGGATGTCTTTTTGAAGACTGCACTTTCAATAAATGCACCTTTGAAGAGACTGATCTTTCTTTGATCAAACTTAAAGAAACCTATGTTAGTGATTGTTCCCTGATCAATTGTAAAGCCATAGGAATCTTATGGTATGACACCCAAAATCCATTTTCCCTGCTGGCCAAAGGTTCTGTCATCAGCTATTCCAGTTTTTTTGGTAAAAACCTGAAAAAGGTAAAACTACAGAACTGCATTGCACATGAAGTAGATTTTACGGCTTGTAATATGAACAGTGCCGACCTCAGTGGTACAGACTTTATGGGTTCTACCTTTTCAGATACCGACCTCAGGCTTGCCAATTTTACCGGAGCGCAAAACTACCAGATAGACCCTTCCGGAAATAAGATCAGGGGAGCAATATTCCAACTGCCAGCGGCAATTTCATTTCTGGACAGCCTGGGAATCACCATTGTAGATTAACGCCAGGCCCTTCCATTTAGCTAAATACTATTTTAATAGGAATTTATGAAAACGTTTTCATAAATTCGTTGAAATCGTTTTGAGGAAGCCTAATGAAAGAAAACCAGCAGCACAATACCATTCTTGATCTGGCAGCAGCGCTGAACTTATCACCCGCTACAGTATCCAGGGCACTAAACAATACTTCCTATGTAAAGCCTGAAACCAGGCAGAGAGTGGTTGAAATGGCCTTAAAAATAGGCTACAGAAAAAACAAAATGGCGGCCGGCCTGAGAAATAACAAAACCAGCACCATTGGATTGATCCTCCCGAAAATATCGATGTACTTCCATGCTGCTGTAGTGACTATCATCCAAAACTTATTGCATGCACAGGGGTATAACCTGATCATTGGACAGTCCAATGATGATCCGGCGATGGAAAAAGAACTTGCAGAAACTTTCTTTTCATCACGGGTTGATGCACTGATCGTTTCCTGTACGCTGCAAACTGAAGATTTCAGCCATTTTGATATTTTTGCCGCACATCAGATCCCCATCCTGTTCTATGACCGTGTACCTCCTGAACGGTACCGGGCAAGGGTAATCAAAGGGGACGACTTCAATGGCGGCTTCCTGGCAGGGAAACATTTTGCGGCCGCAGGATGCAAGAACATCGGTCTCATCAGCGGCCCACTCAGCTCTAATATATACGAGGAAAGAGCGGCTGGCTTTATCGGGGCGCTGCAGCTGTTTAACCTCCCTGTACATAAACAATTGTTTTTTTATCAGCAACTGAGCCCGGAACAAACCCTGTCCGCTATGCGCAAAATGTTTGCGGGCAAGATCAAACCTGATGCTTTGTTTGTAACAAGTGACAGGAACGCGGTGGCTGTTGTACAGTACGCAAAGGAGAACGGGATCAGCATCCCTGAACAGCTGCGTATCATCGGTTATTCCAACGATCCGATCACCGCCGTAATCAGCCCCTCAATTACCACAATCGATCAGTTTCCTTCGGTATTCGGTGACAGGCTGGTACAAACACTGCTGGAGATGCTTAAGCAGGGGTATACAACAGTGTACAGCCCTCCGGTAGTGACACCCGTGGAGTTGATCCAAAGGGAATCAGGATGATCGCAAGCTCCGTTCAAATCACATCAGTAAATCACTCATACAAATCATCATTAAATTAACTATTAGCACAATACCAATATTATTATGGAAAATCGTTTTGAAAGTCGTTATGCAGTCAGTCCTGTTGAAACCAAAGGAATGGATACCGCTACACTACGCAGTAATTTTTTAATCAGTTCAGTATTTGAAGCAGATAAAGTAAATCTTACGCTGTCGCATTTTGACCGGTATATTGTAGGCGGTGCAATGCCGGTGAACGGAAAACTTGCATTGCCAAACCCGGAAGACCTGAAGGCACCTTATTTCCTGTGCCGCCGGGAGATCGGGATGATCAATGTTGGAGGAGATGCGATCATCTCTGTCGATGGCGAAAAATATCATCTGGCCTATAAAGAAGCACTATATATCGGAAAAGAGAGCGAAGAAGTTTATTTTGAATCGGCCGAACCGGGAAAACCTGCAAAATTGTATATCAATTCTGCCCCGGCACACCATAAATACCCTACAAAAAAAGTGACTAAAGCAGAAGCCGATATTGTAGAACTGGGTTCACTGGAAACAGCTAATCACCGTGTCATCAATAAACTGATCGTGAACAGTGTAATTGAGACCTGTCAGCTTCAAATGGGAATGACAGAGCTTAAAGCCGGCAGTGTATGGAACACTATGCCTGCACACACGCATGACAGAAGGATGGAGGCGTACTTTTATTTTGAAGTTCCCGAAAAACAAAGCGTTTGCCATTTTATGGGACAGCCACAGGAAAGCAGGCACATCTGGATGCAGAACGAAGAGGCGGTCATCTCTCCGAACTGGTCTATACACTCAGGTGCAGGAACCAGTAATTACACTTTTATCTGGGGTATGGCAGGCGAGAACCTTGACTATGGCGATATGGACCACTGTGCAATAAACGACTTAAAATAATCAGTTAACCAACAAACTATGTCAGTATTAAATACATTTGACCTACAGGGAAAAACAGCACTTGTTACAGGATGCAAACGGGGAATGGGCATGGCAATGGCCGTTGCCCTTGCAGAAGCCGGAGCAGACATCATAGGCGTATCAGCCAACCTGGAAACTGAAGGCAGTGAAGTGGAAAAACAGGTAACCGCACTGGGCAGGAAATTCATCGCTTATCAGTGTGACCTAGGCAACAGAGAGGCCCTTTACGTATTCATTGATAAGGTAAAGGCTGCCCATGCAGTAATTGATATCCTGGTAAATAATGCAGGCACAATCCTCCGCCAGCCTGCCGCCGAACACACTGATGCCTACTGGGATGAAGTGATTGCAGTGAACCAGACCGCCCCATTTATCCTGACAAGGGAAATCGGTAAGGGAATGATCGCCAATGGAAGCGGCAAGATCATCTTTACAGCCTCATTGCTGTCCTTCCAGGGTGGAATAAATGTTCCGGGTTATGCAGCCAGTAAAGGTGCCGTAGCGCAGTTAACCAAAGCTTTTGCCAATGAATGGGCAGCTAAAGGTATCAACGTAAATGCTATCGTTCCGGGATATATTTCCACTGATAATACAACCGCACTCAGAGCCGATGAAAACCGTAGCCGCTCTATCCTGGAGCGCATACCAGCAGGCAGGTGGGGAGAGGCTGATGATTTTAAGGGTTCGATCGTTTTTCTGAGCTCTAAAGCGTCCGACTATATTCATGGCACATTGCTGACCGTAGACGGTGGCTGGATGGGCAGATAAAACCTACAAATGATGAAAGGATTTCAAAAAGGTATATGGATACTGTTCCTGGCATGCAGCAGCACAAAACTGAGCGCACAGCAGGCAGTTATTCAACTGAAAAACCAGCTGCCGGTAGCACGCAAAAACGAACTGATTGAACTGGACCGCGCTTTCCTTGAAAAAAAGCTGGGTAAACTGCCTGAAGTAGAACCCCTGGAAATTACCGGGCAGAAACAGCCGGTAGCCATGCAGTTTGATGATCTTGATAACAATGGCAAGTGGGACAAGGCTGTGTTCCTTTACAGCTTCAAATCCCGCGAAACGGTGAAGCTGAAACTGGTGTTAAGCGGGGATGTACTGGTTTCAGGAGCCCCCGTAGCGCATGTCAGACAAAGACGGAAACTGGCCAATGATATATTCGGGCCGGCTTTATTGGCTGATACGGTACCCGCAGGGCAACCCAATACTGATTTCACCAAAGCCAAGCTGCCCCCGTTCCTTACCGAAGGGCCGGCATGGGAAAACGATAAAGTAGGTTTCAGGATCTATATGGACGTAAGAAACACCAAAGATATCTGGGGTAAAACAACACCTGACATGATGATGGATATTGTGGGGGTTGACCCTTCAGTGATCTACCATCACCTGGCACCATGGGGAATGGATATTCTTGCAGTAGGAAAATCCCTCGGGGCCGGATCACTGGCGCTAAGTGTCCCGGTGGCCGGCAAAAGTGATACGCTGGTCAGACTGGGCGGTGTAAATATGGGAAAGATCATTTACAGGAAAATTGCTGACGGGCCTGTGCGCGCTGTCTTCCATATGGAATACCCGCAATGGAATGTATTGGGAAATGGCAAATTAACCAGCCTTACCGAACAGATCAGCATCTGGGGCGGGCAGTATTTCTATGAAAGCAGGGTGTCCGTTAAAAATGCACCAAAGGGAGCCAAACTGGTTACAGGAATTGTTAATCTGAAGAGTACTAAGGCACTGCAGGACAGCCTGAACCAGGCAATGGTTTTGTCCACGTTTGATCAGCAAAGTGAAAACAAAGATAACCTTGGAATGGCCGTATTGGTAAATAAAGCAGACTTTGTAAGTTTCGGAAAAACGCCGAACGCAAATAGTGAGGTGCTCAATACCTACACGGTACTGATGAAAGTTCCTTCAGCAAAACAAAAAGTGGCTTTTCGCTTTTACTCCTGCTGGGAACATTCTGATGCCGCATTTACAACAGAACAGCGTTTTAAAAATTACCTGTCTAAGGAAATGAAGGCCTATAACAGCCCTATCCTCGTGAAATAAAATTATAGCTGCTTCATCAGGACTGGTGGGGCAGCTCTACCTGATAAATAATCTGGTGTTCAAGACCGTCCGCTCAAATTCCGTAACCGGGAATTTTGCTTCGATCAGTTCCAGCAACTTTTCCGTAGCCAGCTGCCCCATATCAAATGCTGGCTGAAAAACGGAAGTGATAGGAGGGTTAAACAGGTCAAGTACATCTGAATTGCTGAACCCGGCAATCGCAATCAGAGTGGGATTGAGCATATCCAGTTTTTTCAGTACATGCATACAGCCCATAGTTAAGCGGTCTCCGGCAACAAATATTGCATCAGGTTTATCTTTCAGGCTCAATAATTCCTTCACTGCAGTTTCCACTTCATCCTGGATCATTCCGCCATGCGGGCAATTCTTAATGTATTCAGGCTGAATAGATAACCCATTTTGATTTAAAGCATCGGTATATCCGGATAACCTTTCAATACTGATGGATAAATGTGCGGAACTTGAAATATGTGCGATCTTTTTATGCCCCGACCGGATCAGGTGTGAGGTTGCTTCATAGGCACCCTTCGCATTATCGGCAATGATCTTATAGGTATTGATACGCTCAGGCACACGGTCAAAAAATACAATAGGCAAGCCCCGCTGGTGTAACTGTTCCAAATGGCTGACCTCATTTGTTTCGGCAGACAGGGAAATGAGCAGCCCATCTACAGATCTCGAAGCAAGATGCTGCACATTGGTCTTCTCCCTTTCTAATGACTCATGGGTCTGCGTTATGATCACCGTATAACCGCGGCTGTTTGCGATAGACTCAATTCCATTGATGGCCTGTGAAAAGTAGTGATTGGCCACCTCACTGACCACGATACCAATCGATTTACTTCTTCTTTCTTTGAGGCTTAACGCATTGGGGTTGGGGCGGTAGTTTACCTGCTGTGCATATTCCATCACCAGCTTCTTTGTTCCTGCGCTGATTTCGTAGCTATCTCTTAGTGCTCTGGAGACGGTAGAGGTAGAAAGGCCCAGGGCCCTGGCAATATCTTTAATGGTAGAGCTCTCAAACATTAGGTTAAAGGAGTATTTTACAGGCGGCAGTAATGAACCGGCCTGTACAAGTTTAATGAAATAATTTGAATTTTTATGACACAAAAATTGTTTTCGGCAACGATTGCGTAAATTAATTCCGTTAGGTAAATTCTTTCCGGGGAAAAACTAATTAGAATTGCAGGAATACGAAAAACAAACCAGATACCTTGTATGAACATATCCGGCCGCCATCAAAACATACTTATTCAGCTTATATTCAATAGTTTTCTGGTAGTCCTTTCTACCGGAACATTGGCGGCACAGGAAAAGGCACCTTCCCCTTCAGTTTCTAAAGTATGGGTGCCTGACCTCGGAAACGGAAAATATAAAAACCCCGTGATCAATGCAGATTACTCTGATCCTGATGCCATCCGTGTGGGCGATGATTATTATATGATAGCTTCCAGCTTTGACGGCGTTCCGGGCCTGCCCGTCCTGCACTCTAAAGACCTGGTGAACTGGAGCCTCGTTTCACACGCTTTGACCCGGCAGCCTCCATTTGAACATTTTTCTGCTACCCAGCATGGAAATGGCGTATGGGCACCCGCCATACGTTATCACAATGGTGAATATTACATCTATTACCCCGATCCTGATTACGGCATTTACATGATTAAAACTACTGACCCGCAGGGAAAATGGTCTAAACCTTTATTGGTTTGCCCCGGAAAGGGCTTAATTGATCCCTGCCCGCTCTGGGATACGGACGGCAGGGTTTACCTTGCCCATGCTTTTGCAGGCAGCAGGGCTGGCATTAAGAGCGTTATTGCCATCAAAGAACTCAGCAAAACTGGCGACAGGCCCCTGGACGAAGGGGTGATCGTTTACGACGGACATGAAACTGACCCCACACTGGAAGGCCCCAAGATCTACAAAAGAAATGGTTATTACTACCTGTTTGCGCCTGCCGGGGGTGTATCTACAGGATGGCAGCTGGTACTGCGCTCCAAAAACCTGTACGGCCCTTATGAACGTAAGATCGTTATGCACCAGGGAAATACCAATGTGAACGGCCCGCATCAGGGTGCCTGGGTAGATACAAAATCAGGTGAAGACTGGTTCCTGCATTTCCAGGATAAGTCTGCCTATGGAAGGGTAGTACACCTGCAGCCCATGAAATGGATAAATGACTGGCCGGTGATCGGCACTGATGCCGATGGCGACGGCAAAGGTGAACCCGTAGCAACTTATAAAAAACCAAATGCAGGCAAGATATATCCGGTCAGCACACCAGCAGAAAGTGACGAGTTCAATACCGCCCGCATGGGCCTCCAATGGCAATGGCAGGCAAACCCTGAGGGCATATGGTCATTTATGAACAGTGCCAGCGGATCATTACGTTTATATACCATGAAAATTCCTGACTCAGCCAGAAATTACTGGGAGGTACCGAATATCCTGATGCAGAAAATGCCTGCTGAGGAATTCATGGCCACTACTAAAATGAGGTTCAGCATCAACCCTAAACTGCAAAACGAAAGAGCAGGGCTGATCATCATGGGGCAAAGTTACGCTGGTATTGCCATCAAAAGTACGGCTAAAGGGCTGCAGCTCGTTTCCGTACTGTGCAAAAATGCCATTAAAGGCAAAGCCGAAAGTGAGACTGAAGTGCAGCACCTGAAACAGCCGGAAATTTACCTCAGAGTAAAAGTGCAGAAAGGAGCGGTATGCCAGTTTAGCTATAGCCTTGATGGCAATACCTATACCGATGCGGGTTTACCCTTTCAGGCCGAAGCAGGATTATGGATCGGCGCAAAAATGGGCTTGTTCGCTACACGTACCACACAGATCAATGATAGCGGATACGCTGATTTTGACTGGTTTAGGGTTGAGCCTCTGAAGTAATATTCCTGCTGGTTCACGCTCATACCGATCTGTATTCTGCCAAATTTAATTTTACGCACCCGTTGCCGGGAACGTTTGCACATTTATTTTTCCCGATTCGCAGTTATTAAACTTTAAAACTTTGTAGACTTGCTTTATAGGTTGCCGTAAATTCTTTTTTTTCAAAGAAACAAGGACTACTGCATACCTGTAATACTCTAACCAAATATGTATGAAGAAGTTTTATCTATTAATGGCTGCATTATGCCTGCTGGCCAGCGGCATGGCAATAGCCCAGAACCGCACCATCTCCGGCCGCGTGGCCGATGGGAAGAACGGGGAAACCCTGATTGGCGTGAGTGTCAAGATCAAGGGAAGTACCCGGGGAACCAGTACTGACTCCAAAGGAAATTTTACCCTCAGCATTCCAAACGGCAGCAACACAGTGCTTGTGCTGAATTATGTAGGGTATGTAGCTCAGGAGCTCAGTGTGGGGAACCAAACATCATTAAACATCCAGCTGACTTCCGAAGAAACTGCCCTGTCAGAAGTACTGGTCATCGGATACGGAACCGTTAAAAAAAGAGACCTTACAGGATCTGTTGTCTCCGTGAAAGGCGAAGACATTGCCAAAGTACCTTCATCCAATCCGCTGGAATCTATCCAGGGAAAAGTCCCCGGAGTGGATATCACCAGGGCCAGTGGTGCTGCCTCTTCAGAGGTCAACATCAACATCCGTGGTACCCGGTCTATCTCTGCCGGTAATAACCCGCTGATCATCGTAGACGGTGTGCAGTATCCCAGCCTGCAGGACCTGAACCCAAATGATATCGCCTCTATGGACATCCTGAAGGATGCCTCCTCAACCGCAATCTATGGTTCCAGGGGAGCCAATGGTGTAATTATCATCACTACCAAAAAGGGGGTATCCGGACAGGCTACCGTTTCCTTCAATTCCTATTACGGTATCAATAAAGTTTCAAGGTACCCTTCGGTCATGAACGGAGACCAGTATGTGGAACAGCGCAGGCAAGCCTACCGTACCACGGGCAACTGGGCAAGTGCAGCAGATGATGCCGCAATCTTTAATTCAGCTGAATACGCAGCAGTACAGAACAGGCAGTTCCTGGACTACCAGGATCTTTTATTCCATGATGGCCATCAGCAGGATTACCAGCTGGGAGTGAGGGCCGGCACCGAAAATACAAAAGCCTATTTCTCCCTTGACTACCTGGATGAAAAAGGTGTGCTGAAAATGGACAAGTCTAACCGCTATACCGCACGCCTGAACCTTGACCAGAACATCGGCAAGTATTTTACCACCGGTATGCAGGGCCAGTTTACCCACTACGAACAGGACAACCGCAGGGACCCGCTAAACCAGGCCAATAAGATCAGTCCGCTGGGAACAATCTTTGACGCACAGGGAAATTTTATTGTATACCCCCTGGCCGGAACGTTTGTAAACCCTCTCGCTGATGAACAGCCGGATGTATATGCAAACCAGACCGTTATTAACCGCACCCTGCTGTCTGCATATATGGAGTTTAAACCCTTCAAAGGTCTGACCGCCCGCTCCAATGTAGGGGTCAACCTGAATACAAGAAGGATCGGCACCTATGCCGACCGTAATTCGATAGACAGGAACGGCTCTGTGCCAAAAGCTACGTATTCTGCGTCCAACGGCCACCTGATAGATATTGAAAACTTTATCACCTACAACAAGGAAATCAATGACCACTCCTTTACGTTAACGGGTATCAACAGCTTGCTGTACAACCGATCTGATAACATCGCAGCATCAGGTGAAAACCAGTTGCTCAAATCACAGTTGTTCTATGGCCTGGGCAATACTCAGAACCAGGCAATTACAACTGCATATACGATGAATAACCTGATCTCTTTTGCAGGAAGGCTGAACTATGCCTACAAAGGAAAATACCTGCTGACGGCAACAGGGCGCACCGATGGCTCTTCTAAATTGGCCGACGACAATAGATGGGCTTTCTTTCCTTCTGCTGCAGTGGCCTGGAGAATGAGCGATGAGGATTTCCTGAAGGACAGCAGGGTGATCAGCGAATTAAAGCTTAAATACAGTTATGGTGTTGCCGGGAGCGATAACATTGACCCCTATTCAACCCAAAGCAGCTTAACAAGGATAGCTTTCGGTTATGACGATAATCCTGCCCCGGCCTACACTTATTCACCGGTGATCGGTAACCTTGGCCTTACCTGGGAAAGAACGAAAACGAGCGACTTTGGTGTAGAGGCAGGGTTCTTTAAAAACAGGATCAGCGCAACGGTTGATTATTACAACTCACAAACCTATGACCTGCTCCTGAAAAGAAGCCTGCCACCCTCAACCGGTGTAACCACCGTCACCCAGAACATCGCAAAAACACGGAATAAGGGCCTGGAAATCTACATCTCATCCAAAAACATCCAGGGAAGAGACTTTCAGTGGACAACAAATATCAGCTTCAGCAGGAATAAAGAAAAGATCGTTGAACTGGCAGGAGGGGCACAGGCCGATGTAGCCAACTCCTGGTTTGTAGGTTCGCCTATCCAATCTTACTACGACTATCAGAAGATCGGAATCTGGCAAACTGCCGATGCAACAGAAGCAGCAAGGTACGGGCAGAAACCCGGAGACATCAGGGTGAAAGACCTGAACAATGACGGGAAGATTGACGCAACCAATGACAGGACGATCGTTGGAACAAACCGGCCAAAATGGAGCGGCGGTCTGGAAAACACCTTCAATTATAAATCATGGGACCTGAATGTATACGTTTTTGCCAGGATAGGTCAAACGATTTATGCAGATTTCTTAAGAAGATACGATCCTCAGGGTATCAATAACAGCTCTACGATCATTAATTACTGGACACCTGAAAACCCTACCAATGAGTATCCGCGCCCGAACAAAAACCTGTCACTTGCATCTATGCTGTATTCCAGCTCACTTGGATATGTAAACGGCTCTTTTGTAAGGCTCAGGAACATTACCCTGGGTTATACACTGCCAAAAGCTATACTGGAAAAAAGCTTTATCAAAACTGTTCGTGTGTACGCAACAGCCAGAAACCCTTTTACCTATACCAGGTCAGACCTGCTGAAAGAATATGACCCTGAGCGGGGCGGTTCTGAAAACGGCCCGATGACCAAACTTTACACCTTCGGATTAAATGCAACTTTTTAATTGAACGATCATGAACAACTTCATATATAAAGGTCTCCTCATTGTTGCAGGTCTCGCCGCCATGGCATCCTGCAAGAAAGACCTGGTAGAAAAAAATCCTTCGGGCATCACAGCCGAGAGCGTATTTACCACTCCCGCAGGCTTCGAAACACTGGTAAATGCAGCCTATTCCTATCAGCGCTGGTGGTACGGCAAGGAGGAAGGGTACAGCCTCTCCGAAATGGGTACTGATCTCTGGGCCAGCGGCGCAGGTGATGTAACTACAGACCTCACCAACTATATCAATTTACAGGGCACAAATACGGCAATCACCACAGAGTGGCAACAGCTGTATGCGGCAGTAAACCTGTGTAATGCAGGGATCAACAAGATCGACGGCGCAGGCCTGTCAGGCGCGATAAGACCTGTAAGGGAGGCTGAACTGAAGTTCCTCAGGGCGTTTTATTACTGGCATATCGTAGAATCCTGGGGCGGGGTACATTTCAGTCTCGAAGAAACAACAGGTGTGCAGACTACTGCAAATAAAACACCGGTGGAAACTTTTAACAAACAGATCATTGATGACCTGCTGTTCGCAGTAGCTAACCTGCCGGCTGCAACTGCAGATTACGGGAGGGTAACAAAACCTGCCGCACAGGCTTTCCTGGCCAGGATGTACCTCACGCAAAAGAAAAATACCGAAGCAAGGGATATGGCGCTGGCCGTGATCAATGGTGGTTATGGTTTTAGTCTGCTGCCAGCTTATGCAGACCTCTGGAAGATGGCTAACCTGAAGAATAAAGAGGTAGTTTATGCAGTTAACTACTCCACCAATCTCTCGCTGAATGACCTGGCAGACCCAATCCTGAACCCCCTGGGCCATAGCCGCGGAAGTAACAATGGCCACCTGCTGTTCGCAATGAAATATGATGACCAGCCGGCAATGATCAGGGACATCCTGAACGGAAGGCCCTTCGACCGCTATATGCCTACACGGTTCCTGTTAGACCTTTACAGCACCAATGACTCCCGCTATGAAGGTTCATTCCAAACGGTCTGGCTTGCAAACAGCACCACCCGCCCGGCAGGAATGAACCTGGGGGATACCGCTATCCTGGCCAGCAAAAATGTAGTGCCGGCGGCTGGAAAACTCTACAAGATATATGACCGCAATGCGGTGTACAATGCCAATGGAACGGTAAAAGACCAACTGCACTATGTGTCTCTGAATAAATTCGCCGATCCGACACGCACAAGCATCAATGAAGCACAAAGTGCGAGGGACGTATTTGTGATCCGCTTTGCAGAATTATACCTGATCGCCGCGGAGGCTGAATTTAACCTTGGCAATACCGGCGCCGCGGCAACTTACCTGAACGTGGTACGGACAAGGGCCGCAAAACCAGGAAAAGTGGCCGACATGCAGGTTACCGCCAGCCAGGTAACGCTGGACTTTATCCTGGATGAGCGTGCCCGGGAATTTGCCGGTGAACAGATCCGGTGGTTTGACCTGAAACGGTCTGGCAAGTTGCTGGAGAGGGTGAAGGCTGACAACCCCAACGCCGTTGCCGTACAGGATTTTAACCTGGTAAGACCCATTCCAAGAGCCCAGATTGACGCCGTAACCAATAAAAATGAATTCATGCAAAACCCAGGGTATCAATAATGCTACACTTGAGGAGGTTAAATTTAACATCCTCAATCCTATATTTAACGTACAAATATGAACAAACTGAACCGATTCCGCCCATTCCTGTTTTCACTGGTACTGCTCACAGCCGTTAAGGCCGGTGCACAGGTGAAACCTTACTCTTTTAGCCATCTCCCTGAGGTGAGAGAAACAAAGTTTAAAAATGACACCATCAGCATCACGAAATACGGCGCAAAAAATGATGGCCTGACTTTAAATACCAAAAGTATCAACGATGCCATTGCTGCCTGCAGTAAGTCGGGCGGGGGCGTAGTGCTCATTCCTGCTGGTCTGTGGATCACAGGCCCATTGGTGCTGCAAAGCAACGTAAACCTGCATCTTCAGAAGAATGCACTGCTGCAGTTCACCAAAGACTTTAGCCAGTACAAACTGGTAAAGGGCGATTGGGAAGGCATTCCGCAAATGCGGAACCAATCTCCGATCTCAGCCACGGATGCCGAAAACATTGCCATTACCGGTTTCGGGATCATCGATGGCAACGGGGATGCCTGGAGAATGGTAAAAAAAGACAAGCTCACAGAAAGTCAATGGAACCGGCTGCTGGCATCCGGCGGTACAGTAATTGAAGAAAAGAAAATGTGGTACCCCTCAGCACAATCTGCAAAAGGGTCATTGCTAAAAAATGCCGGTGCCATAGCTCCGGATAAAACCCCAGAATTCTATGCATCAATAAAGGATTTTTTAAGGCCAAACCTGGTGGTGCTGAACAACTGTAAGCGCGTACTGCTGGAAGGGGTCACCTTTCAGAACTCTGCGGCATGGAACCTGCACCCGCTGATGTGCGAGGACCTGATCGTAAGGAATGTATATGCCAAAAACCCATGGTATGCGGCAAACGGCGATGGGATTGATATTGAATCCTGCAAAAATGTATTGGTTGAAGGCAGCACCTTTGATGTGGGTGATGACGGGATCTGCATCAAATCAGGCCGTGATGCGGAAGGCCGCAAACGCGGACTGCCCACAAAAAATGTGATCATCCGCAACAGTACAGTGTACCATGCGCATGGCGGCGTGGTAATTGGCAGTGAAATGTCCGGCGGAGCCAATAATATTTTTATTTACGACTGCTCATTCATTGGCACTGACATCGGTCTCCGCTTTAAAACTACACGCGGCCGTGGTGGTGTTGTGGAAGCTATTTACGCAAAGGATATTGTGATGAAAGACATCGTTGGCGAGGCCATCCTCTTTGATATGTATTACGCCGCACAAGACCCTATCGCCCTGAAAGGTGAGCAAAGAGATGCACCAAAAGTTACCAGATATCCCGTTACGGAAGAAACTCCTGTTTTCAAAGACTTCCATATCAGTAATGTAGTGTGCGACGGGGCCGGCAGGGCTATTTTCGTGAGGGGACTTCCTGAAATGAACATCAGTGATATTTTCCTTGATAACATCCTGATCCAGGCCAAGTCAGGCGTGGAGATCCAGGAAGCCAAAAATGTACAGCAGCACAACGTACGTGTCGTATTGAACGCTGATAAAAAATAAATTCTATGATCCCAATTTTGAAATCTTCAGCAATAGCAGTTACAATGCTTGCGGGCAGCATAAATATCCTGCAGGCCCAGACAAAACCTTTGTCAGAACAAATGGCAGCCACAGTAATGGACATCTGGAAAGATTCCCTTTCGATGAGCGGCCACCCCGTCAGATGGACCTATGACCAGGGCGTGATCCTGGAAGGTGTGGACGCCATCTGGCGACGCACCGGAAATGCAGATTACTTCCGCTACGTCCAGAAAAGCATGGACCATTTTGTAACACCTGAGGGCGACATCCGGACCTACACCCAGGATGCACACAATATAGATAACATCAAAAACGGACGTTCCCTGCTCACCTTATATAAGGTGACAGGTCAACAAAAATATTTTAAGGCCGCAACGCTGTTATGGAACCAGCTGCAGTCACAGCCACGTACAAAGGAAGGCGGTTTCTGGCATAAAAAAGTTTACCCTTACCAGATGTGGCTGGACGGATTATATATGGGAGAACCCTTTTATGCGGAATACGCCGCACTGGTCCGGGATGATAAGGCCTTTGACGATATTGCCAACCAGTTTATTTTTATGGAAAAACATTCCAGGGATGCAAAAACCGGTCTGTTATACCATGGCTGGGATGAATCCAAAGAGCAAAAATGGGCAGACCCGCAAACCGGGCATTCCCCTCATTTCTGGGGCAGGGCAATGGGCTGGTATGCAATGGCACTGGTAGATGTGCTGGATAATTTCCCGGAAAGCCATCCCAGGAGAAAGGAACTGCTCGCCATCTTATCACGCCTGGCAACTGCGGTTCAGAAATACCAGGACCCCAAATCAGGAGTATGGTATGATATCCTGAACCTGCCAGACAGAAAAGGGAATTACCTGGAATCATCTGCTTCAAGTATGTTTGTGTATGCTTTGCAAAAAGGCGTAAGGCAGGGGTATCTCCCTGTTAGGTATACTGCAGTAGCAAAAAAGGGATATGCCGGTATTCAAAAGGAATTTATTGAGCAGCGCGCCTCCGGCCAGGTAAACCTGAAAGGAACGGTAAGTGTTTCCGGTTTGGGCGGTAAGCCTTACCGCGACGGATCATTTGAATATTATATCCGCGAGAAAGTGATCACCAATGATCCTAAAGGCGTAGGCTCGTTCATGCTCGCCGCCAATGAAATGGACCTGCTGGCAATCCCAAAAAAAGGATTGGGAAAAACGGTAATGCTTGATTATTATTTCAATAGTGAAGTTAAAAAAGACCAGAGCGGACATGACATGCAGTGGCATTACAAATGGGAAGAAATGAGCAATGGCGGTTATTCACTCTGGGGCCAGGTATTCGAACAAAGAGGATTTAAACTGAAAAGCCTTACTGCAGCGCCAACAGCAGCAAATCTGAAGAATGCTGCTGTATATATCATCGCAGACCCGGATATCGTAAAAGAAAACCCAAAACCTAATTATATCAGTGCGGAACACATCACCGCAATCACAAATTGGGTCAAAGCCGGTGGTGTACTGGTCATCATGGCCAATGATACCGGAAATGTGGAACTGGACCACCTGAACCAGCTGACTTCAACGTTCGGCATCACTTTCAATAAGGACAGTAAAAACCGGGTGACAGGCAGCAAATTTGAGATGGGCAGCATCATGATCCCATCCTCAAATGCCATCTTCAAACATACCAAACAGATCTATGTGAAAGAATACAGTACGCTGCAGCTGAAAAGCCCTGCCAGATCTGCGTTACAGGATAAGGAAGGAAATGCAGTAATGGCCATCGCGCGACTGGGTAAGGGCACTGTGTACGCAATCGGAGATCCATGGTTGTATAATGAGTATACCGATGGCAGGAAGATACCCGCCGAATACGAGAACTTTAATGCCGCAGGAGATCTTACAGATTGGATAGCCGGACAGCTGCCGGCAGTTAACAAAAAGTAGAAAATGGCAGATTTTATAGGTTCCGATAACGATTGCGTAGATAAAAAGCTGGTGTATGGGATCATTATTTCTATATAATCGTTAGAATTGCTGTTAAGCAAATATTCCACCTGTTACATGATACTGACCAAAGAAAATTTAAAAAATATCGATACCACTAAGGTAATTGTTCCCGCTGAAGACCTCTTCAGCCTTCCTGAAAAAGTTCTGCAGTTTGGAACTGGTGTTTTACTCCGTGGCCTTCCTGATTATTTTGTTGACAAAGCCAACAGACAGAGCCTATTCAACGGACGCATTGTGATCGTTAAATCTACCGGAAACGGCGATACCTCAGATTTTGACAACCAGGACAGCCTGTACACCATTGGGGTACGCGGAATTGAGAATGGAAAGAACGTTGAGGAGAATATCGTGTCTTCAGCAATCTCAAGAGTGATTTCTGCCGAAAAGGACTGGTCTGCAATCCTGGAGGTCGCTATAGACCCAGAGTTAAAGCTCGTGGTATCCAATACTACTGAGGTAGGTATTCAATTGCTGAATGAGGCTGTTGCCGGCAATCCGCCTGCGTCCTTCCCGGGAAAGCTTCTTGCGGTATTGCATCAAAGGTATAAGGCATTGGGAAATAACCCTGATGCCGGTTTGGTGGTGATCGCTACCGAACTGATTCCCGAGAACGGGAAGAAACTGGAGGCTATTGTGTATGAACTTGCGGCATATAACCAGCTGGAAGATGAATTCATTAGCTGGTCAAAAGCCAATAATATTTTCTGTAATTCACTGGTGGACAGAATTGTTCCCGGAAAACCTGATGCCGCAAAACTTGCAGAGCTAAAGGATGAACTCGGATATGAAGACCAGCTGCTGATCCTTGCTGAGCCTTACCGCCTCTGGGCAGTAGAAGGCAATGACAAGGTAGCCGGGGTGCTGAGCTTTATGCAGGCAGATAAAGGACTGATCGTAAAACCGGATATCGAGATCTACCGTGAACTGAAAGTACGTTTGCTGAACGGCACACATACCTTAACATCAGGAATTGCCTGCCTGTCAGGAATTGATACCGTGAAAAACGGAATGGACAATACTGACGTACTGAATTTTGTGGAGCAGGTAATGCGCAAAGAGATCGCCCCGGCTATCCCATACCAGGTATCGCTTGACGAGGCACTTGTTTTTGCTGGCACCGTGATTGACCGTTTTGCAAATCCGCACATCAAACATTTATGGCTGAGCATTACGGTTCAGTATGCAATGAAAATGAAGATCCGTGTACTGCCCGTATTGTTTAACTACCATACGCTTTTCAATACTATTCCTCCTTTTATTACTTTCGGTTTCGCAGCATTCCTGCATTTTATGCGCTCTTCCAAACTGGAAGATGGTAAATATTACGGATCGTTCAATGGACTGGAGTATGTGATCAATGATGACAGCGCTGCATATTTCTACCAGAAGACTGTTGAAATAAACGAGGCTGAATATGTGGAAGAGGTATTAAATGATACCGCATTCTGGGGAGCCGACCTGAATGAGATCCCTGGTTTTATTGAGGTAGTGGAAAATGATTACGACAATATCCTTGAAAAAGGAATTACGGCTGCTTTAGAGGATTTGAACCTTAAACTAAAGGCTGTTAAATAAGCGCATCAATGGAAAAGAAAATATTGAAGGTACACCCGAAAGATAATGTTCTGGTGGCCCTTGTAGATCTGGCTGAAGGTGAGGCTATCCTGTACGGCGATCAGGTCTACATCTTAAAAGATAACGTGAAAGCAAAGCATAAATTCGTTACGCAGGACCTGCGGACGGATGATCAGGTGATCATGTATGGGGTACTGGTTGGCAAGGCTAAACTGCCTGTGCCGAAAGGAGCGGTGTTAACTACGGCAAATCTTAAACATGCGGCTACTGGCTTTCATACGGGTGAACACCATATGGACTGGCATGTGCCTGACGTATCTGCCTGGAAAGACAAAACTTTTAATGGCTTTCACCGCACCGACGGACAGGTAGGGACAGCAAACCACTGGCTGGTGATCCCCATGGTATTCTGTGAGAACAGGAACCTGGATGTGATCCAGGAGGCACTGCTGAATAACCTTGGTTATGGCAGGAATGAAAATTACCAGGCGCAGGCCAAGGAACTGATGGCGCTTTACCAGAGCGGGGCAGGCGTGGAGGAGATCCTCAATGCCCAGATCAGCTATACGGAAAAAACGGAAAAGAAAAACAGAATGTTCCCGAATGTGGACGGAATCAAATTCCTGAACCACAATGGTGGTTGCGGCGGAATCCGCCAGGATTCACAAACCTTATGCGGCCTGCTGGCAGGATACATCACACACCCGAATGTTGCCGGGGCAACAGTTTTAAGCCTGGGCTGCCAGAATGCACAGGTGAGCATCTTGATGGAAGAGATACAAAAAAGAAGCCCTGCATTTGACAAACCCCTTTATATTCTTGACCAGCAAAAGATCGGTACCGAGGCAGACCTGCTTTCAGATGCGATCAAACAAACTTTCGCGGGCCTGATCCAGGCAAATGCGAATGTACGCCAGCCGGCACCACTCAGCAAGCTGTGCATAGGACTGGAATGCGGCGGATCAGACGGTTTCTCTGGATTATCTGCCAACCCCGCGATCGGTTATACTTCAGATCTGCTGGTAGCGCTGGGAGGATCGGTGATCCTGGCTGAGTTCCCTGAACTCTGCGGTGTGGAACAAAATATTATTGACCGCTGTGTTGACCCTGCTGATGCAACACGTTTTGCAGAACTGATCAAAACCTATAGCGACAGGGCTACGGAAGCAGGCTCCGGATTTGATATGAACCCCTCACCGGGAAATATCAAGGACGGCCTGATCACCGATGCCATCAAATCTGCCGGGGCTGCAAAAAAAGGAGGTACATCACCTGTGGTGAATGTACTGGACTATCCCGAAAAGGTGACAAAACCAGGATTGAACCTGCTCTGTACACCGGGTAATGACGTAGAATCTACCACTGCCGAGGTAGGCTCGGGAGCAAATATTGTGCTCTTCACCACCGGACTGGGAACGCCTACAGGAAACCCTATTGCCCCCGTGGTTAAAATATCTACGAATACAGTGCTTTACAATAAAATGAATGATATTATTGATCTGGATACAGGCTCCATCATCGCTGGTGAAGAAACCATTGAAGAAGCCGGTGCACGTATCCTGAATTATGTGATCGATGTAGCGAGCGGAAATACTACGGTAAGTGCAGTACGCCATATCCAGGATGATTTCATTCCATGGAAACGCGGCATATCACTGTAACATAAAATAAATACTAGATGAAACCTTTTTTAGACGAAAACTTTCTCCTGAACAGCAAAACTGCTGAAGTACTATACCACCAGTTTGCAAAAGACATGCCCATCATTGACTACCATTGTCACCTTCCGCCGGATCAGATCGCTGAAGATAAGAATTTTGAGAACCTTACCCAGGTATGGCTCTATGGCGATCACTATAAATGGCGGGCAATGCGTGCTAATGGCGTTCCTGAAGAATATATTACAGGCAACAGGAGCGACTGGGAGAAATTTGAGAAATGGGCAGAAACCGTTCCCTATACTTTACGTAATCCGCTGTACCACTGGACACACCTGGAATTACAAAGATATTTTGATGTCTATGACATCCTTTCGCCGGCTACCGCGAAAAAGATCTACGATGAATGTACTGCAAAGTTGCAGACACCTGAATATTCGGTGCAGAGCCTGTTGAAAAAAATGAACGTGGTAACAGTAGCTACTACAGATGATCCATGTGACGATCTTGCACATCACCAGAAATTGAAAGCATCTGGTTTCGAAGTGAAGATATTGCCTGCTTTCAGACCAGACAAGGCGATGAATGCAGATGACCTCACCGCACTGAACGCCTACATTGCAAAACTGGAAAAGATACATGGTTCTGAGATTAAGACCTACAGGGAATATTTGTATGCTCTGGAACGCAGACATGATTATTTTGCAGAGAACGGCTGTGTACTGTCTGACCACGGTTTGGAGCAGTTATATGCTGAAAATTATACAGAACAAGAAGTAGAAGCTATCTTTTTAAAGATAGGGGCCGGTGATACACTGACCAAACTGGAAATCCTGCAGTTCAAATCTGCAATGCTGCATGCATTTGCGGTATGGGACCATGAAAAAAACTGGGTACAGCAATACCATATCGGCGCATTGAGAGATAACAATACAAGAATGCTGAAAAACCTGGGGCCTGATACCGGCCTGGATTCTATAGGTGATTTTTCACAGGGCACTGCACTGTCAAAGTTTATGAACAGGCTGGATACAGGTAACCAGCTGGCAAAGACCATCATATACAACCTGAACCCGGCCGATAATGAACTGATCGCAACGATGATAGGCAATTTCAACGATGGCACGATAGCCGGTAAGATCCAGTACGGATCGGCCTGGTGGTTCCTGGACCAGAAGGACGGCATGATCAGACAGATCAACGCCTTGTCAAACATGGGCCTGTTGAGCCGCTTTGTAGGAATGCTCACAGATTCAAGAAGTTTTCTCTCTTTCCCGCGTCACGAATATTTTAGAAGAATATTATGTAATTTATTAGGAGAAGATATTGAAAATGGTGAACTTCCCGACGACATAGCCTGGGTAGGTAAAATTGTACAGGATATATGTTATAACAATGCAAAATCCTATTTCAATTTCTAAATGATGAATAAAGTTTTAAGTTTCGGCGAACTGCTGTTAAGGATTTGTCCTGACTCTGCAGGGAGCTGGCTGAAGGAAAATAGTTTCCCGGTCTACGTTGGCGGTGCTGAAGCAAATGTGGCTGCAGCGCTTGCCCTTTGGGAAATCCCTTCTGCATATATGTCTGCTATCCCTGATAATTTTATAGCCAGGCAACTGGTGGGATACCTTGATGAATTGAATGTTGACACCAGCGCAATGCAATATTCCGGTGAACGCATTGGCCTCTATTTCCTGGATAAGGGAAAAGACCTGAAGAATGCAGGCGTGATTTATGACCGTAAATATTCTTCCTTTTCTGAGCTGGAAGTAGGCGCCATAGACTGGGATAAGGTTTTTGAAGGCGTCAGCTGGTTTCATTTCAGTGCCATATGCCCTGCAATTAACCAGTCTGTAGCCGATGTTTGTGAAGAGGCCCTGAAAGCGGCGTCTGAAAAAGGGATTACGATATCGATCGACCTGAATTACCGCGCTAAACTCTGGAAATACGGAAAGGAGCCTGTAGAGGTGCTTCCTGCATTAGTGCAATACTGCGATCTGGTGATGGGCAATGTGTGGGCGGCAGAAAAGATGCTGGGTATCCCGGTTGCTGAAACATTGGTGGAAGAGCATGATAAAAGTGCTTATCTGCAACAATCACAGATCAGCTCAAAAGCAATAATGGAGGCTTTCCCCAAGTGTAAAAGTGTGGCGAACACTTTTCGGTTTGACCATGGCTCCGGTATTCAATATTACACTACCTTGTACACGCAGGACGAACTGTTTATCTCTACCGAGTATATAGCCAACCAGATTGCAGGCAAAGTAGGCAGCGGGGATTGTTTCATGGCAGGCCTGATCTACGGGTTTTACAAGGAGCAATCGCCACAAGAGATTGTGGACTTTGCAACCTCGGCAGCTTTTGCCAAGTTATTTACAGAGAGTGATTTTAATACCACAAAGTTAGAAGAGATAAAACAGGTAGTTGAACAATACGAATCCTGATTGGGCCAGGCCGGCGTTTATCATAACCCTTAGCCTGTTTCAGCACATAAATGATGGCACGATCAGCTGTTGAAAGCGTCATTACCCGTTAAACCGATAATATTTGAGATGAAAACTAAAGAAGATACTTTAAAAGTGATTACAGAACAGGCGCTCCTGCCTTTGTTCTTTTATGAAGATGCAGAGGTAAGCCTGGAAATAGTGCGCACGTTATACCGCGCAGGTGTCCGCGTAATTGAATATACAAACAGGGGGCCTGCAGCCCTGGAAAACTTCAGGCTGCTGGTTGAAGTGGCAAACCGTGAAATGCCTGAATTACACGTTGGAATAGGAACAATCAAAAATACACAGCAGGCATCTGACTTTATTGACGCCGGTGCACATTTTATCGTTTGCCCGGTGGTAGACCTGGAGATTGGCAGGCTGGTACATGAAGCCGGACTGCTCTGGATTCCCGGATGTTTTTCCCCAACAGAAATTAACCTGGCTTCGCAGAACGGTGCCGGACTGATCAAATTATTCCCTGCAAACCTGCTGGGCCCGGCATTTATGTCATCCATTAAAGATCTTTTTCCCGGACAATTGTTTATCCCGACAGGTGGAGTAGAAATTGAAGCAGACAATATCAGCAGCTGGTTTAAGTCAGGTGTTTGTGGAGTTGGAATGGGCAGTAAGCTCATTAGCAAGGATATATTAATGAATAAAGATTATGATACCCTGTTTACATTGACCGAAAAAACATTTAAGATCATTAGTGAAACCAGGCTGAGTTAAGGATTTAGCCCAGCCCCCTGTCTTTACCAACCTCAAACCAAATATAACCAATGAAAGAAGCTAAAATGAGCAATTACCGCTGGACGATCTGTGCGTTATTGTTTTTTGCCACTACCGTTAACTACCTGGACCGCCAGGTATTGAGCCTCCTGCATCCAATGCTGGAGAAGGAGTTTAACTGGACAAACAGCGATTACGCCAATATAACCTCGGCATTCCAGTTTATTTATGCCATATCGATGCTGTTCGCAGGCAGGATAGTTGACAAGCTGGGTACAAAATGGGGGTATGCAATTTCTTTGATCGTATGGTCTGCCGGGGCTGTCATGCATGCATTGGCAATTCCTATCGGCGAGGGGCTGTCTTCTATGTTAAGCTGGGCTGGTTTGGGCTTAATTCCGGTTTCTGTTCTGGGCTTTATCGCATCAAGGGCAGTACTTGGTTTTGGCGAATCCGGGAATTTCCCTGCGGCAATCAAAGCTACCGCTGAATATTTTCCAAAAAAGGAACGTTCCTTTGCAACCGGGATCTTTAACTCGGGTGCAAATATCGGTGCCGTTCTGGCACCGCTGACGGTGCCCTGGATAGCTTCTAAATGGGGTTGGGAAAGTACTTTCATTATTGTTGGTGCCGTAGGGCTGATCTGGCTTGGCTTCTGGTTCTTTTTCTATGATAAACCTGAGAACCAGAAAGGCATTACCGCTTCTGAACTGGCCTATATCAATAGTGACCGGCTAAATGATGATGGCATTGTGGAAATAGAAGATACGGAGAAGGTTTCCTGGGTAAAGCTGCTGGGTTATAAACAAACCTGGGCATTCGTATTCGGTAAGTTCATGACTGACGGCGTATGGTGGTTTTTCCTTTTCTGGCTGCCTTCTTACCTGAAAGTTCAATACGAGATGGAAGGTACAGCAATTATGATCCCGCTGACCGTATTGTATAGCATGACAATGATCGGCAGTGTGGGCGGCGGATGGTTCCCCGTGTATTACATGAAAAAAGGGCTGGCCCCTTATGATGCAAGGATGAAAGCCATGTTTATCATTGCATTGTTTCCTTTAGTAGTTTTGGCTGCACAGCCTTTAGGGCATATTACATTCTGGATACCTGTAATCCTGATCGGTATTGGTGCTTCTGCACACCAGGCCTGGTCGGCCAATATCTTTACTACCGTTTCTGATATGTTCCCTAAAAAGACGATTGGTACGGTGATCGGTATCGGTGGTATGGCTGGTGGCCTGGGTGGCGTTGCAATCTCTAAGCTGGGCGGCGCACTGTTCGATTATTATAAATCGCTGGGCCACACCCAAACAGGATATACGATCATGTTTGCTATTTGTGCAGTGGCATACCTGCTGGCATGGGTAGTGATGAAGATCCTGGTACCTAAATACCGTCCGATCACAGACCTGTAAGCTATTGAGATTTTGACTTATTGTTAAGTTAATAATAATTAATTTAGTTTCTCACTTCGTTTTGAAGAAAAATATTATCTTCACGTCATTGTTAATTTAATTCAGTTCTGTATGTCTGTAATAGATCTATCCTCAATTTTCGTTGAGGAAAAGCAAATTCCTGAGCAACATAGGTTAGTGGAAGAGGTTCACCAGCGTGAATATTTAAGCAACGGTGAAATGCTCCCATGGGACGGAGAAGTACATACCGTACTATCTCCCGTATGTATCAAAACAGCGGAAGGACTTCAACGTAAAGTAATAGGAACTTATCCCTTATGTACGGAAAAGGAAAGCTTCGAAGCGCTTGATGCCGCCGTAGCTGCCTATGACAATGGCCGTGGTATATGGCCCACCATGAGCGTGGCCGACCGTATTGACTGCGTAGACAGGTTTACACAGCGCATTATCCTCAAAAAGGACGAAGTGGTAAAACTGCTGATGTGGGAGATCGGAAAATCTTATGCAGACTCAGTGAAAGAATTTGACCGTACGGTTGAATATATCTATGCCACTATCGATGCGTTAAAAGATCTGGACAGGCAATCTTCAAAATTTAGTATTGAGCAGGGGATAGTAGCCCAGATCAGGCGCTCACCTTTGGGCGTAGTACTGTGTATGGGCCCTTTTAATTATCCGCTGAATGAAACATTTACAACCCTGATCCCGGCACTGATCATGGGAAATACACTGTTGTTCAAACCGCCTAAACATGGTACGCTGCTCCATTATCCTCTTTTAGAGGCTTTCAGGGATTGTTTTCCCAAAGGGGTGGTAAATACCATATACGGCCGCGGAAACAAGATCATTCCCGGTCTGATGCAATCAGGAAAGATCAATGTACTAACGCTGATAGGCTCCAGTAAAGTGGCCGATGAGCTGAAAAAACTTCACCCGAAGGTGAACCGCCTGAGGGCGATCCTGGGCCTGGATGCCAAGAACGCAGCCATCATTACTGCAAATGCCGACCTGAAACTTGCCGTACAGGAAACCCTCCTTGGGTCCCTGTCCTTCAACGGACAGCGTTGTACAGCACTGAAAATAGTTTTTGTTCACCGTAGCCTTGCAGACGCATTTCTGGAATTGTTTGCCCAGGCAGTAGCTAAACTGAAATATGGTATGCCCTGGGAAGAGGGGGTTGCACTTACCCCGTTGCCGGAGGCACATAAACCTGCCTACCTGAAGGAATGTATTGACGATGCGATTGCGCATGGTGCCCGTGTGGTCAATGAAAACGGTGGGCTCAGCAATGAATCGTTCTTTTATCCCGCAATCGTTTACCCGGTGAACAAGCAGATGAAACTATGGGAAGAGGAGCAATTTGGCCCCGTAATTCCTGTGGTACCCTTTGATGACCTTGAGGAAACGATTGAATACCTGATCGATTCTACACATGGTCAGCAGGTCAGCATCTTCAGTAATGATGATGAGGAGATTGCCGGCCTGATCGATCCGCTGGTCAATCAGGTAAGCCGTGTAAATATCAATTGCCAGTGCCAGCGCGGCCCGGATGTTTTTCCGTTTACAGGAAGAAAAGATAGTGCCGAAGGTACGCTGTCTGTAGTTGACGCACTCAGGTCGTTCTCCATCCGGTCACTGGTAGCAACAAAGCTGAATGACACCAACAAGCATTTGCTGAATGCTATTGTAGAAGGTAACAGCAGCAACTTTCTGTCTACTAAGTTTTTATTTTAAAGATAAAGCATAAAAAATAAGGCCGGCATATCAATGCCGGCCTTATTTTTTTGTATTCACAAAGGCACAATATCATCTCTAACCTCTGCAAGGCTAATCAACCAGTCTTTTCTCCAGGATAAAGGAACTCTGGATTTTCCTCTTTTTGGAGTTATTCAGGATCACGTTATAATTACCCAGGAATCCGGTGCCAATCACGTTATGAGGGGCAGCAGAACTGAGCACTACCTTTTGGTTCTTTAGTGTCATGCCGTTGAAAGTCATTTTAGGGATCACCGCCTCATAGATGGTATCTACCAATTTGTGGGAATGGATATTGGAGGTTACGGTCCTTGAAGGGCTCAGGTGGTAATCTTCAATGATGGCCTGCCCGATTGCAGTAGTTGTACTGACAAGAAAACCGGCACCAGATCCGAGGTCAAGGATAAACTCGGAATTGACGTTGCTGATATTCACTATTGCCGTAGGGAATGTATTGTTCTTATAGCTGACGGTAGTAAAGGGCTGGGTCGGACTGAAAGGCGCTTTGGAAACAGACATTTCGTTCCTGTCATTGTCAATCATCCAGTTGTACTGGTATACCATCAGCGTTCCTGTAGAGCCGGTAGCTATTGAATCCGGAAAGGCCTGGTTGATGACGGTCTCCTCGTTGCGGAATTTCAGCTTACCGATCTCGATCTTAGGAAGATAGAAAAGTGTTTTACTGTGCGGGCCACCGTATTTATCGGTAGACATCAGGCGATCCCAGCTAGGCCATAACTGCCTCGTTTCATAGAAGTAAGGTGTTAACCTCAAGGTTTTTGAATAGGTAGCAAACAGAAGGGCTATGGTGTCATTATCTACTTTCGCCGGCAGGAAAATGCGGTTAAACTTATCCTTTTTAAAGGCGATCTTCGTGACTTCTTTTTTTGACTGGGCCTGCACAGCCGTTAAAGAGATCAGACAAACAAGGTTAATGCAGGCAACTGCAAAAATGAACTTTGATGTTCTTTTGGTGAACAGAATTAGCGTAGTCATATGTGTGTGAATTTATAAGCACTAAAATAATCAATTTACAGGACAAATCTAGCTTTAAACAATTACTCTAATTAAATGTTTAGTATAAAAACACATCCTATGCCCTTCTGGTTAAAACGCTCTCTGCAGGTCCTTGCCGGCCTTATTGCCCTTATCATTATCATCTTCATCGGACTCGCGGTTTATGTGAACGTGAACAAAAAATCTCTGCTGGTTTCCATCAATAAGGAACTGAACAGGAACATCTACGGAAGTGTAACCGTAGGGGCAATGGAACCTACTTTTCTGAGAGGTTTTCCCGGAGTTTCCGTATCACTAAAGAACGTAGAGATCAGGGACAGCCTGTGGAAGGTGCATCACCATTCGCTGCTAACTGCAAAGGATTTTGATATCTCGGTCAATGCAATGGCCTTATTGAGGGGTACGATAGAGATCAGAAGGGTCTCTATTAATGATGCTGAGGCCTATCTGTATACAGACAGTACGGGATACAGCAATACATCCGTTTTTAAGAAGAAGACCGCCGCACCCGTTGACAAAGAGGAAAGTACTTCACCGGCAGAGATCAGGAGGTTCGACCTCAATAACGTAAGGTTTATATTGGACAACAGGAAGGGCAACAAGCTATTCCTGTTCGCCGTTCAGGATTTCAGCGGGAAAGTAGATTATCCTTCTTCCGGCTGGAAGGCTGATGTGAACCTGAAAACACTCGTGCGGAGCCTTGCCTTTAACACCAGGCGGGGCAGTTTTGTAAAGGATAAAGTGCTGCAGGGAAAAATGGATATTGAATATGACGATCAGCTTGGCCTCATTGAGGTAAAACCCAATATTTTAAACATAGGCGATGACCCTTTCATCATTGGTGCAAAGTTCAAAATCGCAAAAGACCCTACAGCGTTTACCATTACCGTAGAAGCACGCAGCATCTTATGGAAAAACGCTTCAGCCTTGCTGGCACCCAATATCACCACCCGTCTGAACATGTTCAACCTGGACAAACCTATTGCCGTTAAAGCTATTATTGACGGCAATATGGGCGCCGGTGGCGATCCTTCGATCTTTGTAAATGCATCTGTAAAGGCAAACCGGCTGACCAGTCCGGGAGGGGTAGTGGATAACGTTAGTTTTTCGGGCGTATATACCAATAACTTTATCAATGGCAAAGGTTTCACAGATGCCAACTCGGCGGTAAAACTGTACCGCTTCTCGGGTAGCATGGCTGAAATTCCCTTCACGATTGATACTGCCTTTATCCATAATTTCGATAAGCCTGTGGCTACAGGAACATTCAGGTCTAAGTTTGATGTGGCCAGGCTGAATAACCTGGTAGGGGATGACCTGCTGAACTTCACGAAAGGAACAGGTGAGTTAAAACTACATTATTCAGCCGATATGGTAAATTACAAATTGAATAAACCTGTGATCACCGGTCTGGTGACGGTTAAAAATGCCGATGTCAGTTATGTACCCAGGAATGTCAATTTTAAGAATACATCGATCACGCTCGACTTCCAGAAGGAAGACCTGCTGATTAAGGATATCAGGCTGCAGAGCGGAAAAAGTATAGTTTTCATGGAGGGAAGCATTAAAAATTTTCTGAACCTCTATTATACCGCTCCGGAAAAGATCATCATGAACTGGAACATGCGCAGCCCGCAGATCTATCTCGCAGAATTTATGGGTTTCATCGGCTCCAGAAAAGGACGTGTAGCCGCCAAATCAAAAAAGAAAAGTAAAGTGAGTGCAGGCCAGCTGAATGAAATGCTGGAAAAGGGAAAGGCCGAGATCCACCTGAAGGTAGATAAAGTACACTATAACAAGTTCCTTGGAACAGACGCCACTGCAGACATCCTGCTTTCTGATGCCGGTGTATATTTAAATAACGTCAGTTTAAAACATGCAGGCGGATCTGTAAAGCTCAATGGAAGTGTTACCCAGATCGGTGCCCTGAACAGGTTTATGGTAAATACCGTGGTCTCTAATGTCAGCATCAGGGATTTCTTTTATTCTTTTGACAATTTCGGGCTCCGCACACCAACCTATAAAAACCTGAGAGGCAACTTCTTTACAAAGACAAATGTATCCGGAAATATCACCGCCGAAGGAAAGGTCATTCCGGGATCTATGAACGGGAGCGTGATATTTGATTTAAAAAATGGGGCACTGGTAAATTTTGACGCCATACAGAGCGTAGGTAAGTTTGCCTTTCCATTCAGGGACCTCAACAATATCACCTTCAATAACCTGAACGGCAAATTTGATATCAGGGGAGAAAAGGTAACCATCAACCCCATGAAAATCAATTCCAGCGTGCTGAATATGGACATCGGGGGAGTCTATTCAATGGGCCCGGGCACCAATATCCTCCTGGACATACCGCTGAGAAATCCAAAAAAGGATGAAGATATTACCGATAAAAAGGAGATCAGGGAACGCAGGATGAAGGGGATAGTGGTACATATCCAGGCGCTGGACGGCGATGACGGCAAGATTAAGTTTAAACTGGTCAGAAAAAAAGACAGGGATAAAACCGACTAAGGCTGCAGGCTTTCAAATTTATCACCGATCAGAAAGATCAGGTCTTCATCCAGTGAAACCTCATCATTAGTTACCCACATCTCTTCTTCCGACAGGAAGATCTCAAATTTCGCGTGTCCCGGTATTTCTGCGAAGTAGGTTATATCCTCATTCTCTTCTACTTCAGTAACTACTACCGGGATATTTTCACCTTCAAATTCTACTGTAAATGCTGTTTTTAAATCTGCCATGGCTATAGATAAATGTTCCGCGAAGTTATTCTTATTCTATTTACATTCATGATGAAAGAATAAAAAACATTTGGTCGGCTTTTTGTTATTTGTAAAAATAATATATATTTAAATTCCAACTGAGAAAATTCTGAGTTTATCTAATGAATAAAAAACGATCTGAAACGCCTGAAACAGCTTTTGTAAGCACTTTGCAAAAATCACCTACCGGCATCAATGGCCTTGATGAAATTACGAAAGGAGGGCTCCCGCTGGGCAGGCCAACCTTAATCTGTGGCAGTGCCGGCTGCGGGAAAACTTTAATGTCTATCGAATATATTGTAAGAGGAGCGCTGCAGTTTAATGAACCCGGCGTTTTCATGGCCTTCGAAGAAAAACCTGAAGAACTTGCATTAAATGTTGCCTCTTTAGGATTTGACCTGGACCAGCTGATAGCTGACAAAATGGTTAAAGTTGACTATGTGCACATTGAACGCAGTGAAATTGAAGAAACGGGAGAATATGACCTTGACGGTTTGTTTATCCGGCTGGGATACGCAATAGACAGCATAGGCGCCAAACGTGTGGTCCTGGATACCATTGAAAACCTGTTTTCGGGTTTAACAAATGAAAGCATCCTTCGTGCGGAGCTAAGACGGCTTTTCCAATGGCTGAAAGACAAGGGCGTGACCGCCATCATTACCGGTGAGCGTGGTGACAGCACTTTAACAAGGCAGGGACTGGAAGAATACGTTTCGGACTGTGTGATCTTACTTGACCACAGGATCTCCAATCAGATTTCCACCCGCTTATTGCGCGTAGTGAAATACCGTGGCTCTATGCATGGTACAAATGAGTATCCATTTTTAATCGATGAAGAAGGCATTTCAGTACTGCCGGTAACATCACTGCAACTCAATATTGATGTCTCTACAGAAAAGATCTCGTCAGGCATACCAAGCCTGGACAGAATGCTGGGCGGAGATGGGTTCTTTAAGGGCAGCAGTGTCCTGGTTTCAGGCACTGCGGGCACAGGCAAAACCAGCGTAGCCGCTTCTTTTGCCCATTCAACCTGTCTGGACGGAAAGAGATGCCTTTATTTTGCGTTTGAAGAATCGCCCATGCAAATCCTCAGAAATATGCTTTCTGTAGGGATGGATATGGGTAAACACATAAAAAATGGATTACTCGAATTCCATGCATCCAGACCTACCATGTACGGACTGGAAATGCACCTGGTGGCAATGCACAAAAAAATAAAACGGTTTAAACCCGATGTGGTGGTACTGGACCCGATTACTAACCTGATCACAGTAGGATCGGTAAGTGAGGTAAAGGCGATGCTGATCAGGCTGGTAGATTTTCTGCAGAACGAAAGGATCACCGTGATGTTTACGGCGCTTGCCCTGAATAATACCCTGAATGAACAAACAGATGAGGGCATCTCCTCGCTGGTTGATGCCTGGCTGCTGATCCGCGACATAGAGTTCAACGGAGAACGGAACCGCGGCATGTACGTCATGAAATCAAGGGGGATGGGACATTCCAACCAGGTCAGGGAGTTCATTATTACCAGTAAAGGACTGGACCTTGTAGATGTGTATTTGGGTCCTGACGGCGTGCTGACCGGATCTGCAAGAGAGGCACACATTTTGCGCGAACAAACAGGAATTGCCCTGCATGGCCAGGCAGTGAGCAGAAAAGACCGTGAGATCTCAAGAAAACGCAAACTGCTTGAATCAAAAATAGCCAGCTTGCAAACCGAATTCGAATCTGTTGAAGAAGAGCTGAACAAAGTATATCTTGAAGAAGAACTAAAAAATCAGATACTGGAAACAACACGCCTGGAAATGCTTGAAAAACGCAGCGGGGCACAGGGCAACAGTAAACAGAAATCACCAGGCAGTAAAAAGAAATAAAATGGGCGAAGCCGAACAAATGTGGGAGCTAAGGCTCTATATCGCAGGTAAAACACCTAAATCTATCAGCGCATTAAATAACCTCAACAAATATTGCGAGGAGCATTTAAAAGGAAAATATAAAATTGAAATTATTGACTTGTTGTTACAGCCACAGCTGGCAGAAGGTGACCAGATCTTTGCCGTGCCTACGCTGGTAAGGAAAGTACCGGTACCAATCCGTAAAATAATTGGAGATCTAAGCAACGAGGAAAAAGTTCTTGTTGGGCTAAATATTATACCCTTAACGAAGAATTAATTGGAAACTCAAGCATATCATCTCTCTCTTTTTATCACAGGCGCCTCTCCGAATTCGGTACGTGCGATCAATAATATCAAATCCATCTGCGAGAAATATCTGCCAGGAAATTATGAACTGGAGATCATTGACGTCTATCAGATCCCTGAAATTGCACAAAGAGAACAGATCATTGCCTTACCCACGCTGATCAAAAAAGGCCCCTCTCCGGAAAGAAGAATGGTGGGCGATATGTCTGATACGGCAAAGGTATTAAGAGGATTGGGCATTGCCTTTAAAGATTAACCATGGACGCTGAAAAAACAAGTGAAGAACTACAGATTGAATTGGATGAACTCCGTTTCCAGCTGGAAGAGGCCAATGACACGATAGAAGCGATCAGGACAGGGATGGTGGACGCTTTTGTTGTACATGGCGATGAAGGCCACCAGCTGTATACGCTTAAGACTGCCGACCAAACCTATAGGGTCCTGATTGAAAAAATGGGAGAGGGCGCAATTACCCTGAACAATCAGGGGGTGATTTTGTACAGCAATTCCCGCTTCGCTGAAATGGCCGGCCTATCTCTGGATAAGGTGATCGGCAAACATTTTAGCCTGTTTATTGAAGGTTATACAACTGAAAAACTAAGTAATATCATTGAAAACCGGGCACTGTCAGATTACAAAACTGAAGAGATACTCATCTGTAACGGATGCCCTTCATTACCGGTTTTACTGTCCATCACCAATCTAGACCTTGAAGAGGGCACCGCCCTGAGCATATTGCTAACAGACCTGAGCCTGCAAAAGGAAACACAGCGCGTGCTTAAATCCAAAAACGAAGAGCTTGAAGAGGCGAGAAATGTAGCTGTAAAGCTGAACAACGAACTGGAAGATACCGTGGCAGAGCGCACTAAAGACCTTTCGGTGAGCAGGGAACACTTTATGGTACTGGCGAATAACATTCCGCAGATCACCTGGACAAACCTGCCCGCAGGTCAGTTCAATTTCTTCAACCAGCGGTGGTATGACTATACAGGCCTGTCATTTGATGAAACCTTTGAAGAGGCCTGGACAAACGTTGTACATCCCGATGATGTAGTTTATACCCGGGAGAAGTTCATGCATAGCATTAACACCGGAGAGGTTTTCGAAATGGAAAACCGCTACAAACGCAAGGATGGCGTTTATCGCTGGCATCTTAACCGGGCAATACCGCTGAAAAACGAATCCGGAGACCTTTTGTTCTGGGTAGGAACGGCTACGGATATTGATGATCAGCGTAAAGCTATCGAAAGAAAAGACGAATTTATTGGTATTGCCAGTCATGAGCTGAAAACGCCTTTAACCAGCTTAAAGGCCTATCTGCAGTTGATGTCTCACTATAAGAAGGAGGAAGTTCCCGAACAGATTAAAAGTTTTATTGTGAAGGCAGAAGGCTCGCTGGGGAAACTGCAGACACTGGTGAACGACCTGCTGGATGTAAGCAAAATCCAGGCCGGTAAACTTTATTTCAACCAGTCGCCCATCAGCGTAAATGAACTTGTAACAATATGTATTGAAAACGCCGGATACATGTTTCCTGATTCCCGTATGATCTATCACCCCGGAACTGATTACCGCATCAACGGCAATGTAGAACGCCTGGAGCAGGTGCTCATGAACCTGATCAATAACGCGGTAAAATACTCACCCCTGAATAAAGACGTGATCCTCTCCGTTGAAAAAGAGGATGATCATGTCCGGATCTCTGTAACAGATTTTGGTATAGGGCTGTCACCTGAACAGCAGGACAAAATATTTGAAAGGTTCTACAGGGTAGATGACAAGAATTTCCTGACCAGCGGATTGGGGATGGGATTATATATTTCGATGGAGATCATCAATAACCACAAGGGCAAAATGGGAGTAGAAAGTACGATCGGCAAAGGATCTACGTTTTATGTTTTATTACCTGTGCTCTGATGAAATACGCATTCACTTTTCTTTGCTGCCTTCCCGTGTTCTTCGCCAGCGCGCAAAACATGGAGCTGAGCCAGCTGAAATCCTTTATTGGACGGCCGGCCGCTAAGGTTACTGACAGCCTCAGAAAAACAGGCTGGTCGTTACATACCGAGCTATCCGGAGTGAAGGGTGTACAGATGTACCAAACGTATTCTTTTGGAAAACACAAAGCAGAAAAGGCTAAAGCGCTGGCCTGGTTCAGGCTGCATGCCGACAAGGGGATCATTAACCAGTTATATTATCAGTCGCCCGGTATCACACAATACAACGTACTGCTAAAAGAAATTAAGGAAACGGGAACTGAAAGAAAGGACGTGCAGAGCATCGAAGACAAGAAGCTCAGCACCTACTATGTTTCACCGGATTATATCTTTCAAACGATAGTAGGCGCGGACAGTTATACTGTAATGGTCATGGCCAATAAAGCGCCATAATTCCCGGTTTAGAAGGCTTCGCCAAGGTTGACTGCAAATCCTTTGTATCCCTGGCTCACACCATAATCTATGGCAATATTCGTATTCGAGGTTTTGTTAAACTTGATCCGTAAACCTGTCCCCACTGCAGGGTGCAGCTTTTTAAACTTATTGTCCTGCTCAGTTACCGAGGTAGCATTTGCAAATACAACAAATCCAAACAGGCCGTTGTCCGTAATGTCCCTTCTGTATTCACTTTCTACATAGAAAAGCCCTTTACCTCTGTACCTGTTCTGATCTACACCACGGCCGGATTTATTATAAGGGTCCCAGCCGATGCTTGGCAGATTGAGATAAGGAATGTTGTTGTTCAGCCCTGTCCACAGATATGACCAGAATGCCAGTGTATTTTGCTGATGGGGTTTGGTATTGAGAGAAATGTACTTTCTGGCGTCCACATAGAGGGATTGCCAATTCGTTTTACTGCCCAGGAAACCGGGATTTTCTCTCAGAACAATATTCAGATAGGCCCCTGGCAGGGGATTGATGGAATTATTTCTTGTATCATAAAGCAGGTTCAGTGATACGCCCGATGAGAAGGAGTTTTCTCCGGTTGCAGTACCGATCGGATAACCCGAAAAATCTGCTAAACCTGGTCCATCGCCCCTTACGTTGATAAAATAATCGAGGTTATAGCCCAGTCCTGCATAGAGGTAGGGTTCAATACGCTTAAGTGCACTTTGATAAAACCTGATATACTTATAGTTCACCAGTATCTTATTGTCTTCAACACCACTGCCAATCCCCCAGGTATTTTGCGGATAATAGAGGAAACGGGTATCGCCCTGTACCACCCATTCATTGCCATTGAGCCATAAATTAGACCTCAATGGTAAACCAAACCGGCTTTTGAGGTTCCAGTAGGGGGTAAAAGTTACATTGGATATATTCGTTGTTTTTCTCTCTCCGAGGTAAAATCCGGCGCTCGTTGACGTAATCAGGGCACGTCCGCCTCCGGGTACGTTGGCCCCGATAGGTAAAAGTGAAAAGAATACCTTTTTGTCTCCGGGTTTGGTTCTTGGCCGCCCCTTAATATTAAATAGTGTTTTGGCAATATCAATCAGGTCTGTCTTCTGCGCCGTATCACGGACTTCATTATTTGCAGAAATGGCATTACTTGCGTTCTGAGCATGCGCGCCTATAGCTATAAACAGCAAGAAAAAGGAGAGCGAATTTTTAATCATATTTTGATCACAAACAAAACTCGAGCCACTAATTGACAGAATTATATTTATCTACGAATTACCTGGCTGAAATTAAGTTTGGCCGTCGGGAATACGGCAAAATGAGGCCAGGATAAAAATCCCTACAATAGGTGATGTTGAGTCCAGGTGTAATCTCCCAATTTTGTGATCATAATTCAATAACGAAACGATAAAGATCACCGAAATAAATTAATATATTTAAATGAAACATATAGCAATAGTTGGCGCTGGTCAGGCTGGTTTGCAACTAGGGTTCGAGTTACTGGCAAAAGGATATGAGGTAACGATGTACACAGAAAAAACAGCACAGGAAATGTTGAATGCTACATCCATGCCTGCGCCAATTCAATTTTATCCCTCGCTGGCTTTAGAGGAGAAACACCTGCTGAACTTCTGGGGCAATGAAAGGGATTCACAGGTAGATGCATCCAGTTTTTGCTCCTGTTCGCCCGATGGCAGAAAGCAGCTGGAGATCAAGGCATCTCTGCATGTAAAGGCAAAATCCATAGACCTGCGGCTGAAATACGCAATCTGGCTGGAGGAGTTTGAACGCAGGAACGGAAACCTGATCATAGAAGGGGGAAGTATAGATTTGCTAGAAGACTGTACTTTAAAATACGACGCCGTTTTTGTAGCCACAGGAAAAAACCGTTTAAGCACTGTTTTTGAGCGCGATGAGGAAAGGTCATCCTTTAATGCTCCACAGCGGCACGTTGCACATTTTTACCTGGCCGACTGTCAGTTCACCTATCCCCATCATCCGGACTGGAATACGGCCTACTTTATCCAGATACCAGGTGTTGGTGAACTCATCCTGTTCAACTCCTTACATAAATCAGGGAAAAAGGCCTTCAGCCTCGCAGTGGAGGCTATACCAAACGGAGCTCTTGACCTGTTCAATAACCGTGGGGATGGTACTTCCCAGCTGGAAATACTAAAAGGGTATGCAAAGAAAAACCAGCCTGGGTTTTACCAGATCATCAAAGACTCCAGCCTTGTGAACAACGACTGGCTATACGGTGCCATCACTCCTGAAGTAAAAAAACCGGCCGGAATACTCCCATCGGGAAGAGTGGTGATGGCGATAGGCGATGCGCTGACTACCTATGATCCCATTGCTGCGCAGGGACTGAATGCTGCATCGAAGTCTGCCCACCACGTTGCGAAGTGGATTTATACAAATGAACCGGCCAGATTTAATGAAAAATGGATCAATGAAGTATTTGGAGATTACTGGAATAAGGCCAGGTATAATGTTCTTTATGAGCGCTCATTCCTGAATTTAAGACAGCGCCATCAAAAACTGATATTTATAGCGGCAAGCCATATCCCGGCAATCGCATCTGAATTCATCAATGGTATGGGCGACCCCTCTGCTCTGGCCCCCTTTTATTTTGATGCCGATGCCACCGCGTCCTACCTGAAGGAACACGGATTTTCGCTGAAAGCAGTGGAATGATGAACGATCGGGAAAAATTATTTTGTATGTTTGCGCTATGGCGAATAAGGCTATAAGGCGCTCTATACAACTTTTTGATTTTTCACAAAAGATCAATTATAAAACCGAAATACTGGCTGGCCTGACGGTGGCGATGACGATGATGCCGGAATCACTTTCCTTCGCAATTCTTGCCGGCTTCCCGCCATTGGTAGGTTTATATGCGGCATTTATCATGGGCCTTGTGACTTCAGTATTTGGCGGGCGCCCGGGCCTGATCTCCGGGGGAGCAGGCGCAGTGGTTGTAGTTTTAATCGCCCTGATGAAATCACACGGGATAGAATATGTTTTTGCCGCCGTGGCACTCGGAGGGCTCATTCAGATCACTATCGGGCTGTTTAAACTCGGGAAATTTATCCGTCTTGTACCACAGCCTGTCATGTATGGGTTTGTGAACGGACTGGCTGTGATTATCTTTATGGCCCAGCTTCAGCAGTTCAAAACGGTGGTAAACGGAGAGCTGACCTGGCTGACCGGTACCCCTTTATTTATGATGGGCGGCCTTGTTGCCTTAACGATAGCTATCGTGCTGATCTTTCCCCGTATAACAAAAGCCGTACCTCCATCGCTGGTAGCGATTATCGTGGTTTTCCTAATCGTTCTGGGTTTCCATATCGATACAAAAACGGTAAAAGACATTGCTTCAGTAAGCGGTGGATTTCCGCCTTTTCATATTCCACAGATCCCGTTAAATACCGGCACTTTATACATTATCTTTCCTTATGCATTAATTATGGCAGGGGTAGGCCTCACGGAAGGACTGCTCACCCTTAACCTGGTCGATGAAATTACCGCTACCAGGGGCGACGGCAACCGGGAATGCATTGCGCAGGGTACGGCAAATATTCTGAACGGTTTTTTCTTTGGAATGGGTGGCTGCCCGATGATCGCACAAACACTGGTTAACCTCAGTGCGGGGGCGAGGGCAAGACTGTCCGGGATCATTGCCTCATTGACCATCCTGATGATCATCCTGTTTGGTGCACCGCTGATTGAGCGCGTGCCGATGGCTGCATTGACCGGCGTGATGATCATGGTGGCAATTGGTACTTTTGAATGGGCGAGTTTCAGGATCATCAATAAAATGCCCCCGCAGGATATATTTGTGGGGATCGCCGTTGCCGCAATCACCATCTGGCTCCATAACCTGGCGCTTGCAGTATTGATAGGAGTGATCATCTCTGCGCTGGTATTTTCATGGGAAAGTGCCAAAAGGATCAGGGCGAAGAAATATACGGATGAGAATGGGGTAAAACATTATGAGATCTATGGCCCGCTGTTTTTTGGTTCTGTTACTGCGTTTACAGAAAAGTTTGATGTGGTAAATGATCCGGCAGAAGTGATCGTTGATTTTAAGGAAAGCAGGATAGCGGATATGTCGGCCATAGAGGCACTGAACAAACTTACCGGGCGGTACCGCAAGTTGGGGAAGGTGCTTCAACTGCATCACCTGAGCGAGGATTGCAGGGTATTGCTAAAAAACGCAGAACCTGTAATTGCGGTGAATATCCTGGAAGATCCGCATTATCATGTTGTACGGTAGGGTGTTAATGTAAGATAAAAAGGAGGGATGTTTTATCAAAAACAATGTGGGTACACACCTGTTAAAGGCTAAAAATATTTTAGACGATAACTAATCATTAGCCAACATGAAAGCACTCATCATTAATTGTACCCTAAAACCTTCACCAGCTTTTTCCAATACTGATGCACTCATTAACAAGGCAGCAGTCCAGCTGCAGGAGAAAGGTGCGGAAACAGAAATCATACGTTTAGTTGATTATGAAGTTAAACCGGGAAATTCTTCTGATGAGGGCAATGGAGACCAATGGCCGCTCATCCTGGAAAAGATCAGGAAGTGTGATATTCTGATCATCGGCACTCCGATCTGGATGGGCCAGCTTGCATCTACCGCACAACGGATGATCGAACGCCTGGATGCCATATTTCATGAAGAAGGATTTACAGATGAAGAAACCGGGCAATATTTCACTTACAATAAGGTAGCGGGCTGCCTGATCACAGGGAACGAAGATGGCGCCCATTTCTGTGCTGCGCAATTACTATGGTCAATGCAGGAACTTGGATTTACCATACCTCCCAACGTCAATGCCTATTGGGTTGGCCTTGCCGGCGGAGATCAGGATTATGTAGAAGCAGGGGGAGAAAAGTACCTTTATACCAATACCACACTGCGCTATATGACGGGCAACCTCACATATTTTGCGAACCTGCTAAAAAACAATCCGATAGATACCAACTTAAAGGAATTGGAAGAAAAGGCAAAAGCTGAAAGCGATCCTGAATAATCCGGATAAAGCAGGGCAACACTCCGGGCTGAATCAACTGGTAAAGATTTCAATCCCTTTCCCGATTCTCCGGCTAAGGAAATGGAAATGTATACGCATGAACTGGAGAAAACAAGGTTAGTCAAAAAAGATTCCCGCAGTGATGCGGGAATCTTTTTTGACTAACCTTGTTTTCTCACATATTTGGTAAGAATGACGATCACCTGTCCCTCAATCTTTCCTTCGATCTGATCAGTATTGTTTTCTACCAGACGGATGTTCTTTACCACTGTACCCAGTTTAGCGTTTAAAGTAGAGCCCTTCACGTCCAGTGATTTTGTCAGCACAATAGAGTCACCGGCAGCCAGCGGACTGCCATTACAGTCTTTATGTATTTCAACAACATCATCATTTTCGTCTTCGGCCGCTGCTTTTGCCCATGCCAGTGTTTCATCATCAAGATACATCATGTCCAGGTTATCCATAGCCCAGCCTTCAGTGCTGAGCCTGTTGAGCATCCGCCACGAAACTACCTGTACAGCAGGGACCTCACTCCACATACTGTTGGTTAAACAGCGCCAGTGATTTTTGTCGGTCTCCTCCCTTTTTTCAATCTGTGAAAGGCAGGTATTACAAACCATGATACGGTTATCCTCACTGTTTGCCGGCGGGGGCGGTACTGCATATACTACCAGGCTTTCCCCGGATTGGCATAATTCACATTTGTTATCGCTCCTTTGCAGCAGTTGTTGTTCCAGCATCATATAGTTTTATAAATTCAATCGGCGAAGATAATTATTTTAGCCATGTTAGTATCCATATTGTGACAACTACCCCAAAAGATTATCTTTTCACCCTGTTTTATTTTCTTAATTTTAGGTATCAACGGATCTTATGAAAAAACACTTATTATCAGCTCTCCTCATCTCGGCTACGCTGCTGTCAGCCACAGCGCAGCAAACCCAGAAACCTGTTCTGCACGGCCGCAACTGGATGGCCATTACAGGTAAACCGCTTGCAGCCACAGCGGGTGCCATGATTTTTCAAAAAGGGGGAAATGCCGTAGATGCGGCCTGCGCCATGCTTGCAGCGGCCTGTACCATGTGGGACACCCTAAGCTGGGGAGGTGAAACGCAGTTACTGATCTATAATCCTAAAACCAAACAGGTAATTGCAATTAACGCGATGGGAGTGGCCCCAACTGGTGCCACTGCAGCGTTTTTTAAAAGTAAAGGATATAACTTTCCCCCGGAGTACGGCCCTTTAGCCGCCACAACACCGGGTACCCCGGGCGGGCTGATCTACATACTGGCCAACTACGGAACACTAAGCCTTGAACAGGTTCTGGCACCAGCCATGGAAATGGCAGCAGGGTATCCGATAGAAGCACAGTCTGCCAACAGCATGGAGCGTGGTAAAACACTGATCAAACAATGGCCATACAGCTCAAAGGTCTTTTTTACCCATCCCGGAGAAAAAAGGGAAGCGCCTGAAGCAGGTGAGATCTTTGTACAAAAAGACCTGCTGGCAACGCTGACTAAATTGGTTGAAGCAGAAAAGAACGCCCTGAAACAGGGAAAAAACCGCAAACAGGCACTCATGGCTGCGTACGACCGCTTTTACAAAGGTGACATTGCGCAGGAATTTGTACGCGGATCCAAAGAACAGGGAGGACTGATCACCATGGAAGACCTGGCGAACTGGAAACCTCTTGAAGAGAAACCGCTGATGGTGAACTATAAAGGCATTGATGTATACAAAATGCAGCAATGGACGCAAGGGCCGGTAATGCTGCAGGCCCTGAATATCCTTGAGAATTTTGACCTGAAAAGCATGGGCTACAATAGCCCTAAATACATCCATACGCTGTACCAGGCAATGAACCTTGCCTTTGCCGACCGTGATTTTTATTATGGAGACCCTTATTTTAAACCCCTGGAACCAATGAAGGGATTATTGAGCAAAGCCTATGCAAAACAACGTGCGGAGCTGATCAGATATGACAGGAACGATCCGAACATTGGCCCGGGAAACCCATACCCTTTTGAGGGAAAAACAAATCCCTATATCAATTTACTGAAAAGCCGGGGCTTTGAGCTGGATACAAGCAAACGGAACTTTGCGCCCAAACATGACATGACCAACAATTCTCCGAAAGCCGAATACCAGGACAGGTTATGGCGCGGAACCACCTCCGTAGAGGCGGCCGACAAAGAAGGATGGGTAGTGTCAATCACGCCGAGCGGCGGATGGCTGCCAGCCTGTATAGCGGGTAATACCGGGATAGGCATGAGCCAGCGCATGCAGAGTTTTGTACTAGACTCTGCCATCAACCCCTTCAATGTGGTAGCACCGGGCAAAAGGCCAAGGGTTACTTTATCGCCCGCCCTGGCCCTTAAAGACGGAAGACCTTACCTGTCCTCTGCTGTGCAGGGAGGTGATACGCAGGACCAAAACCTGCTGCAGTTCTTTTTAAATATGACCGAGTTCGGAATGAACGTACAGCAGTCATCCGAAGCCGCAAATATCAACACCAATCAGCTTTGGCTTTCGTTGGGAGGTACAAAAACGGAAGATCGCAGGCCTAAACCGGGGCAGCTTTTATTGAACAGCAATACCCCGGAAGCCACACGTGCCGAACTGAAAAAAATGGGATATATACTGAGCTTCAGCGATCGTACCAGCGGCCCCATTAATGCAGTGTATTTCGACTGGAAACATGGCAGTATGTGGGGAGGCTCCAGTAATCATGGTGAAGATTACGGCATAGGATGGTAAAACGCGTTTATCTGGTAATCTGACTTTAAGATGAGAAGTGTTAGCTGTTGTTTTTTGTTGTTTATATAAAAACATAACGTATGAAATTTTTCATCAATGAAACTGATCAGATTGTAAATGAAGCGATAGAGGGATTACTGACCAATCCAAAATTAACCGTCCTGGACAGCTTCCCTGAAGTAAGGGTAGTGATCCGCAGGGACTGGGATAAATCAAAGGTGGCCATCATCTCTGGCGGAGGGTCAGGCCATGAGCCGGCCCATGCAGGTTTTGTCGGGAAGGGTATGCTTACAGCTGCCGTATGTGGTGACATTTTCGCATCGCCTACCGTTGATGCAGTTTTATCAGCTATTTTAGCTGCTACCGGTCCAAAAGGCTGTTTACTGATCATCAAGAATTATACAGGTGACCGCCTTAATTTCGGCCTTGCTGCCGAACAGGCACGCGCACTCGGACTGGATGTAAGGACCGTCACCGTTGATGATGATATTGCGCTCGGGCAGGATGTAAAAAAACGTGGGCTTGCGGGTACCTTATTTGTCCATAAAGTTGCCGGGCAGCTTGCTGAAGAGGATAAATCACTGGATGAAATCGCCGCAGCGGCACAACGGGTGATAGACCATACCGCATCGATAGGGCTTTCACTTACCGAATGCCAGCACCTGGGGCAGGAAACCACCCAGCGGTTGAATGATAACCAGGTTGAGCTGGGATTAGGGATTCACGGCGAGCCGGGCATAGAGGTCATTGCCTACGCCCAGGCAGATGTACTGATGCGTTTGGCTATTGAAAAACTGGCTGCAAACCTGCCGGATGCAAATGGCAGATATGCAATGATATTTAACAATATGGGCAGCGTCAGCCCTATAGAAATGAGCCTGCTGGTCAGCTCCTTTCACAAAACCAAACTGGCAGAACAGATTGACTACATGATTGGCCCGGCAGCTTTAATGTCTTCCATCAATATGAGTGGTTTTTCCGTTTCGGTACTCCTGCTCAGCGGCGAAATTGAAAGCGCATTACTGGCGCCTGCCGAGCCTGCATCATGGCAGATACAGCAGTTCAGGAAACCTTCCGGCATCAGCAGCCCAAAACTTCCTGAAACCATGCCTGATGAGCCATCGGCCAATCCTGTGGTACAACAGTTGATTGTGGAACTGGGGCAGTTGCTGGTAACTATTGAAAAAGAGATCAACGGACTGGATGCAAAAGTAGGTGATGGTGATGCCGGTTCTACATTTGCTCTGACCGGGAAACGTCTTTTAGCTGTGGTAACCAAACTGCCGCTGAATGATACTGGTAAGTTATTGCTTACGATTGGCCGTATCCTGGCCAGGGAAGCGGGCGGTTCAAGTGGTGTGCTGCTTTCCATCCTGTTCACAGCAGCAGGAAACACCTATTCAAAAGATCCGGACCTGGGGAAAGCATTATTGGAAGGCCTACAGAAGGTAAAGGATTACGGCGGGGCCGAAAAAGGAGACCGGACGATGATAGATGCGCTTCAGCCTGCTTTTGAAGCACTGGCAAACCATGAAGGTTTAGCCTCCGCTGCAGAACAGGCACGTGCCGGAGCGGAGCACACCAAAACCATTATCAATACGAAATTCGGCCGTTCATCCTATCTTTCCGAGGCAGTACTGAGAGATGTTCAGGATCCGGGTGCAGAGGTAATTGCAAGGGTCTTTGAGAAAATAGCTGCAATGAGCAACAGCTTTTAGAGCTGATCAGATATAAAGGCATCGTATCATACGGTGCCTTTTTTGTTACAGATTAACTTCGAAAAATGAGGTAGGATCATCATAATAAAGATAACCATCAAACAATGTCCTGTTATAGCCGCTGCCAAGAAACCGGATCTGTGTCTTATCCTGGTCGTAATTGGTATAAACGGATACCAATATGGAAGGTGGGTCATAACTATAGGGGATAGACTGGTAACCAAGTACATTATAAGTCTGAACGCTGTTTCTGCTCTCCAGCCTGATGGTACAATTGCCGCAGTACACCTCAAACCGGTAGTCGGACTGAGGCGAGCCGTCAGTTTTTTGACAGGAGCTAAATAAGAAGCAAAAAAACAGGAGAAATAATAGTTTAGTCATTATAAAAGTATGAATTGTCAAAGCTAATTAAATGCTATAAATATTATCATCTTTTATAGTATAATTGAAAAAAAGCATACGATCTGAGCAATTACTGCTGTTCAGTTTCCAAAATGGATTATTGTTTGCGATCAGGGGTAGCAAGCCCGAAGATTTCTTCGGGGCCTGATGGCTCTTTGCGGGCCACACCGTTGAGCTTGTGCCTGAGCAGGGACGTCTGCCGGTATACTTCTTTGCGGGTCAGCTGTAAACTTCCCATGGGCCTGTTTTCTTCCAGGCAGCGGAAAGGACTAAAGGAAAGATGTTCCATGATCTTCAGGTTGTCCTCAGCTGAAATATCCTGTTTTGGTATTGTTAACTTGGCAACGGTGACAAAAGGAGCCAGTTGCTCTGACCACCTGATCGTTAAATCTTCAACCGGCATTCTTTTAAGGTCTTTGCATAGCTGCACCTGGATAACGAATTCGTAATTATGTTCATTCAGCTCTGCAGCAAGTGCCGGCCTGAATACCTGATCAGCGGACTTAAGATCCAGGACCCTGCGCGTAATTTCATCTGCATAGGCTGTTACCGGTTTAGCGCGGATCTTGGCAATATAGTCTCCATGCCTTACCGCACCTACCGTATAATATTCATTGAGCAGCAGGTTATTGGGCTTCAGCCTTGATAGGGATATGAAATTATACAGCTCCCTGATGCTCAGCAGCGTAGGAAAAGACTTACCCATAGCTGTAAGCCAGTGGTAACCAAATTTCAACATACCGGGGATTCCTCTGGCAAAGTATTCATCAACTTTCAATACGAGGTTATTGATATAGGAGTAATGTTCAATTGAACTGCAGAATAGAGCGGAGATACTGATCAGGTTATAGTCAAAAGTGCCGCTGTCCGGCTCATCTTCCAGAATGGTTTTACCTGCAACATCAAAAATTTTGATTGCCATTCCCATAAAGGGGGCACTCTTTGCGTCAGTAGTAACCAGAGATGAAGCATTGGAAAAACGGATGACGGCAGGGTGTTTTCCTGGTTTAGCATATAATCCCTGCGCAAATTCCGCAGGAAGATCTTTCTGGATCTCCAGCTCTGCTTTTAGCAGACCATAACCTTTCACGTGGACATCGCGTGTAGCATAGCCATTCCCGCTGCGCTGTTTTGACTGATGAACTGTTTCCAGTACCTCTGCTATAATTTTTTC
>Ga0247730_1000196_pt1 | contig 58522 bp, 49 predicted proteins | sample UWRJL073202C2_FD_180959 | JGI IMG/M metagenome (GOLD analysis project Ga0247730, IMG submission 180959) | Plant litter microbial communities from Arlington Agricultural Research Station in Wisconsin, United States - UWRJ-L073-202C-2 | ecosystem: Environmental > Terrestrial > Plant litter >... | reverse complement strand
ATGGGGGCTTTACCAATTGGGTATTGAAATCAGTAATGTATACACCCTCTATTTCTATAATTATGTCTTTTATCATTTCTTCTCTTTAGATGGTGTAAATGTATAAAATAAAAAAAGGGATAGCTGCTTTCTGTAAGATCTATATATCAGCATTAATCATCCAATCCAGATAGCTCTCTATTCTGCAAGTCAAATAAAAAGGCAGATTTAAAAGAGTATATTTCTTCCCGTTGGCAGTCGTGATGCTATCTAGTTTTAATGGCCCGCCGTATACTCTAACAGCAATATCATGCCCGGCAGCATCCATAAATGCATGTAAAGACTTCAGCTTGCCCGTAGCACCTGATTTTACCTCTATAGGTATAATCATGCCATTGTACAAGATTACAAAATCTACCTTGGCTGTTGAGCCATTCTTTTCCCTTACCCAAAAGTGCAATTCATTTAAGACATTGTACTTTGCTGCTAACAGTTCCTGACCAACAATATGTTCTGCAATTTTTCCTTTATAAACATTATCAATGTCTTTTGTGACGACCAGTTCTTTTTGCAAACCTGCAAAAAAATTTAGCATTCCAGTATCCAAAACCTGCAAACGTGGTGATTTTTTCGTGTCGGGAAGCAGAGGAATGTGGGTATTTGTAGTTGGATAAACCAGGTGAAGTAACATTACTTTTTGTAATGTCTGCATAGCTTCACTTACTTCACGCGAACCGTAACCGGAATTACCGAATCCCTGAAATTTTATTCGGTTTCCAGCGTAAAGAAAGCTTGTTCGAATGATATGCCGGATAATTTGGACAAGATTATTGTTACGCCCATACTTTTCTACATCTTCAATATAGGAATCAATTCATTAATAAGATCCCTTTTGAACATAACAGAGCATTTTGTAACATTTACAGGGTAAAAATACGAATATCTTGTAACGTTTATAGGGTAAATAATCTTATTTTTTGTAATGTTTATGGGGTAATCTCAGAGTTAAAGAGAAACTATCTGCAATTGTGCATACCTTAATAGGCATTGAATACGTCTTACTCCTGTCCTATTATCAGTTTCTCCAGTTCCTCCCTATGATCTTCCCCCCATTGGGCAGTAAAGGCAATCGCTGGTATAAGTGTTTTTCCCAGAGGAGTCAATTCGTATTCTACCTTTAAAGGAAGTTCACTGTAAGTAATTTTCGAAAGGATACCATGATCTGTTAGCTGTTTCAGCTGTGTATCCAGAACCCTTCGCGACGCTTTGGGCAATTTCCGCTGCAGTTCACCCGGGCGTTTGATACCCGAGTAAATACACCAGATCAGATTGATCTTCCATTTCCCGTTAACCACTTCCATAAACAGGTGCAACCCGCAATCCAGTGAAACTGGTATCTTCTTTTTGTACATCAATATTTGATTTAATGATCAAAGATAGGTCATCTGAATATACTATCCGGTATGGATAAATTTAGCCGTACTTGTATGCCACGGCCTGTATGCACAATTTTACAGCATAAAAATCAACATCATGAAGTATAAGTTATTTGGAACAAATACTGGTTTATATGCCAGTGAACTCATATTGGGTGCTGCAAGTTTTGGAACACAAACCGGTTACGGAACAAGTCCGGAAGATGCCACACAGATATTAACCACCTATGCAGATGCCGGAGGAAATTTTATAGATACTTCTGACCGGTATCAGCTTGGGGAGTCTGAGGAAATTATAGGAAAATTCATCGATCACCAACGGAGCAACTTTATCATTTGCACGAAGTACACGCGAAGCAACGAAGCGAATCCGGCGATCAGCAATTATGGGAATCACCGTAAGGCCATGAGACAAGCCGTAGAACTAAGTTTGAGACGATTAAAGACAGATTATATTGATATTTATATGCCGCATTTTGATGACGGCGTAACCCCTTTGGATGAAGTTGTAAGGGGCCTCGAAGATTTAGTGAATGCCGGAAAGGTTCTGTACACGGGCCTGGCAAACTTTCCTGCCTGGAAGGGAGCCTCCATTGCAAGTCTGACAAAATTAACAGCCATTCAGATTGAGTATAACTTATTGCAGCGCACTGCTGATCGTGAATTTATTCCTATGGCTGCACAATTTGGTTTAGGCACAATGATGTATTCGCCATTAGCCGGTGGTTTGCTAACCGGGAAATACCGTAAGGGCGAATCCGGACGCATCACCCAGACCCCAACTTCGGATTACCATGAAAACGAGCGCACGAAAGCAGTGATCGATCAGCTGTTTGTAATTGCTGAAGAACTTGACCTGACACCCGGTCAGATCGCCTTAGCCTGGGTTTCGTCAAAAGGGGCTTTCCCAATAGTCGGAGCACGCACAATTGATCATCTAAATGATGGTTTAAAAGCCACTTCTATTCAATTGAGCCCGGATCATCTCAGTCAACTCGATCAACTGAGTGCTGTTGCCTTAGGTTATCCGCACGATTTGCTAAAAACCGTACAAGGCTAGCCACCGGGCCTGGCTAAGCAATGCGGAATCAGCTGGACAGTTTAAGCTTGTACCGTTTCGGCAATTTCCTGCTGCCCGTTGTAACTGCGGTGAATGTTGCCCCATTCAGCCATCGCACTCAGCATAGGCGTCAAAGTGGTTCCAAGCTCGGTTATTTCATACTCCACTCGCGGCGGGACTTCGGCATATATGATCCTGCGCACAATACCCTCCTGTTCCAGTTCACGAAGCTGCGCCACCAGCATACGCTCAGAAATTCCTTCAATTGACTTTTTCAACTCATTGTAACGCATAGCACCGTCTGACAGGCGGCATAAAATGGCCGGCTTCCATCTGCCACCCAATACACGTAAAGTTATGGCCATGCCACAGGTGTCAATAATGTGTTTTTCATTCAAAGCATTGGTTGAAGTCTCTTTTCTCATTTCTTACTATTTTGTTAGTACCTAACAATTTTCTGCTCACTTACAAAGATAAAATAATGGGATTAGGTTTGTGTCATAGTAGTAAAAACAAAAACATTCATATGAGAAAGTTAGAGAACAAAGTAGCATTAGTGACTGGCGGCAGCCGCGGTATCGGCGCTGCAACAGTACGTCGTTTAGCAGATGATGGCGCAAGCGTAGCCTTTACCTACACCCGTTCAGCAGAGAAGGCCGAAGCTCTGGCGGCAGAGATCAACGCAGCAGGCGGCAGGGTTATCGCTATTGCGGCAGATAGCGCCCGGCCTGCCGATATCATTAACTCGGTAAATAAAACCGTTGCCGAATTTGGCGGCCTTGATATATTAGTGAACAACGCTGGTATAGGAATAGGGAAAGATTTTCATGAACATACCATTGAGGAATACGACCAGGTAATGGACGTGAACGTAAAATCCGTATATGTTGCCGCATTGGAAGCGGTTAAACACCTCAAAAGTGGCGGGCGCATCATTACTATAGGAAGTAATATGGCAGACAACGCCACAGGACCACAAACCACGTTGTATGTTATGAGCAAATCGGCCCTGCAAGGTTTTACCCGTGGCCTTGCCCGCGATCTCGGACCAAAAGGGATTACTGTTACCTTGGTGCAACCCGGCCCTACCAATACTGATATGAATCCGGCAACTGGTGCACACGCTGACTATGCCCGCAGCCGGATGGCACTACCCGATTATGGAACTGTTGAGGATGTGGCCGGTTTGGTATCCTTCCTGGCGAGTGAAGAGAGCAAGCGAATTACCGGATCGTGGGTTACCACTGACGGTGGGTTTAACGCTTAAGTTAATCTGTTTAAATCCGAAAGGTAATTAAGTGTACAGGAGGGCTTCTACCAAAAGGTGGAAGCTTTTCTTTTGATTAAGGTATTGTTATAACCTACATCATTAAATGATTAGTTAGGTTTTATCTTAACTTTATAATGTACTTACCTAAATCCCATGTTATGAAATTAATAGCTTCAGTTTTCTGCCTGTTTCTCTTATTTCCCTACAACAGCCATGCACAGGAGATCAAAGGCACTTATGCAATTAAGAATGTAAAAACCGGCATGCTGTTGCGCGTCATAGATGCAAACGGCAAAAACGGGACACCTTTGGTCGCCTACGATCCTCAAAACTGGAAATGCATGACCTGGGACTTTCAAAGTACGGGAGAGAACACCTATCAGCTTAAAAACCTGTTTACTAAAAAGACTTTTCAACCACTTGGCGAGGCAAAAGATGCTGCAGTCATGGAAGAGCAGCCGCTTCTGGCCAATGCTGCAAACCAACAGTATGAATTCATCAAGGTAAAGAAAGACATTTACCTCATCAAGCTGAAAGCTACTGATCTGTATCTTACTCCGGCAGATCCTGAAGGTAGTACTAACTCAGCAATTACATTGGCTAAAAAGAAGAATTCTCCATTACAGCAGTGGAGCATTTACCTGCAAAATCCTACGATGTAAGCGGTCAGGATCTTGATTTATAAATGATAAAATCAGTGGTAAACTGCGAATACTAAAAAACGCCTCCCAGAACTAACTGAAAGGCGTTTTCGTAGTGGAGAATACCGGATTCGAACCGGTCACCTCTTGCCTGCCAAGCAAGCGCTCTAGCCAAATGTTATCTTTGCTATATATCCATACTAAATATTTTGGCAATTCGAACTATATTAAAAGTTCAAATATTATAGTAATATCTGTGATTGAGAACTTTAACATTAATAGTTTAGTAAATCAAATTCAGCGCTAACGAGAGGTGCCCTTTCTGTGTAGTTGGCTACCTGTTGCAGTTGCCCTTTATCTCTAATTCTAGGCTTTCCTACTATACTATTTGACCGCTTTGAGATAGCTACCGGTCCTGGCGGTTAACTTCAAATCAAAGTCTTTCGGCTCGCTTAAATGCTTAATTGACTTTTATAAGGTACATACTGTACTGGCCTATTGAAAATTTGATATCATAAACAAATAACTGCAAAGCCAATACACCTCCTGTCATTACAGAATATGCTCACCTCTCATACAACTATTTTTCTTATTCATCCTATCAATTTCATTGGCCAATAAACTATAGTTTATCGGATCAGCCATCGATCTTAAGGAATTTATGGTTATTGAGTGTTGGCTTCCTGGACGTCTATTAAGTTCTTCTGTGGCAATTACATAGAATTCCCAATGGTTTAAGTTTAAAGGATCGCATGTTTGCTTATTTTCATGATGAAGCAAACAGAAAACATAAACGTCTGCGCTTCTTAATGGTAGTGCTGATTGCATATTTGTCTCACTGTTCCAAGTTAAAGCTGTCTTAATGCTGAACTTTATCGACGAAAGAACTTTCTGAAACCAAGACTGTATATAAGCAGCAGATTTCACTTCAATTTTTATTCCACTAGGCGTTATTAAATCAAATGCAGCCCATTCGTCTCTTACTTCATGAAGGTTAACACCTGTTGCAGATGCTACGATAAACTCTGCAAACCTTCCTCTAGTCGCATTACTGAGGAGATCTGAAACGCTCCAACGCCAGAAGTCAAGCAAACTATATTCTAAGTTGATGCCATTATGGATAAGTGTTTCATTCCCTCTTTTAAGCGTTGCTTGAACTTTGTCTAAATTTCTCATAATGAAGGTCTTCCTTTAGAGGCTTATTATCTCTGGTAAAGACGGATGAACTTCAATTCCTACATTATCGCAAACGCAGAATACTCTTTGTTTATAACTCGTTCCTGCAATATCTTGATACTGCATAGCAAAGTTAATGTGATCAGACGCAGGATTATTCAAATCAATCAGAAAATGAAACAGTAAAGGAGAATCGCCTTTAGTTAAGAATTTACGTATATCTGAAAATCCTATAGGTATAAATATCTGATGAGTATGATCGTTTTCGGCTACTGTCTTTAAGATGTTCAATGCAGAACTATTTGTTTCATTTGTTACCTCAATTGTAAGTATCTTTTTATCTACTTCTCCCGGCTTCATTATCTTATCTGAAGCGTTATATTTTAGAACTGGTTTTATGCTTTCTTTAAATCGGATACTTTCAATTTTAAAGAGCTCACTTTGCAGCTGCTGAACTTCTCTTTGAGATTTCAAGGTATGATATAAATAATATGCAGTTACTGTGGTAACGATAACCATCAGCCAATCTGGTACAGTGCCCAAAACCTCAGCTGGAAAGAAACCTATTAATGAAAGCATATTATTCTTCTACGACAACTCAAAGATAATTTATTCTGCGGGCAATGCAATAGCTCCGAATTAGCTGCGAATTTGAGGTTAAAATATACGCGGGAGGCAATGCCAATTGCATGATTGCGTGCTATGTCGAAGACAGAAGGCATACCCGAATACAGCTTTAATTAATCTGCAAAAGCATAATATAACACCTGGAACCTATGAGATAAAGCATTTATTTCTGTTCCATTATTTGATCAATATAAACATTTACCGCTTCCACAATTAATTCACGCAGTGGATTCTCTTTAAGCACAAGAATTCCTCCATAATATGTATCATCGTTGATAACAGTATTTTTCTTAAGATGTTGAATCTCCTCAGAGAGTGCTTCAGAGTGCCACCTGCTAAATGTTATACTCCTGTGTCGTGCATATTCATCATCCGGAAAGCAAAAGTAAATCAGAGCGTCGTTTCCATTCAATTTAAAGAATTCTTTAATGATAAAGATTATTGTATGCTTTATTTTCTCATCATATCTATGAACGAATTTCTCCGATTCATATTTACCACTCCGTTCAAAGCCAAAGCTGTATGCTTTATGCATATTACCGTCACTATCCTCAATAGGACATGTTGTAAAAAAGGCAACATATTCAACGCCGTTATCTGTAGTGAATATATAAGAACCTTGTTCTGTAAGAATCAGGTTATATTGGAGAGACAATCTTAATGCCTTTTAAAGTAGACAAATCTTTTCCATCCCGAATGGCATCGATAATACGTCGTTTATCGTCCATCATTTTGATCAATGGATTCACAGAAGATTTCTCCTTTCCTTTATTAACCATATTTGATGCATTACGTGACATAATAGTACAAATATAAATATATTTTATTTTAAATATACAAATACCATGCTAAATAAAATTCATACGAGAGTTAATATACAACTGATATTATGTGACATACGCTATCCAAATCGTAACTATCCTTTCCAGAATTGTACTCTATCTAGAATTTAATAATGTAAACGATGAAGTTTCGCCCCGCTCTCCACCAATTAAATTAATAATCAATATTTGATCTTTAGTACTTGAGATATATTTATCCAACGCGTATTATTTGTAATATGTAAGTCCACACCATATTCATTTTTTACAACATCAACAATATGTTTATACCAGTCACAGTAACTCCATTCCCTTGGCTTTGGAGTATATAAAACACCATTAGTCTCATTCCAATGGATTTTAGTTGCCGTTCTTTAAATGTACTTAAACCGCATCTTCTCTGGCAAAATATATAAGCGCTCTAAATAATCAATTCCAATTTCTATAATATCATCAGAAGATGGAAGTCTTAACAAATTTTCACAAAATACTTCAGCAACACCTTGTGCCCCATTATTTATTACACCTGTTTGAGTCATTAGATCTGACAATTCGATAAAACACTGTTGGAATTCTATTTCTTGTTGCCTGCTACTAAACTTCCCATGCGGCCCCGGCACCGCCCCAAATATCAACCGTATTTATATTTTTTAAGACCTGATCCGTGACATGCTGGAATAAATCCAATAGTGGTTTATTAACAGCATCTGCCTGAACTAATAAACCATTATGTTTTAATATTTCTACTATACGAGACATCACGGTAATTAAACGTTCTCGATTTTCTATTTGAATTTTCTTCTTTTTAAACAGCCTGAACATGATATCAATTATAACGCACTGCCATGCTCCGCGGATAAACAAGGTTCAGCATAGTCAATTACTCCTGATTCACTGAGCTCCTTTAACTTTGCTCTTACCGGAGTATAATTTAAGTCAACTGGGACATCGATAACAAAGTAATTGCCCTTAAATTGTTCCGTTGAACAACCTAACATCTGAAAAACTTCCATTATATCTTTAGGCAGTGACGTTTCACCGAAAATAACAACTTGAATTGTAGAATGACCAGAATACGATATAGTTTCCTTGTAAGTAAGCATCTCTTCATCATCGTCATATACAGCCAAGATAACATCTCCCGATGCTAGATTTGGAGCATAAAACGGAATGCTATTAAGTTGATAAATTCCTGCTTTCTGGTCAATTATTTCTGCCCACATTGTTTCAACGGTATGTTCTTCCAATACCTCACTATAGAAGCGGAATAGAATTTTCACATAATTTTCGTCTGTTTCCATCAAATTGTTATCATTAACATGGCGCAATTATTTAAGTGCTATTATCATCGAATTTACGTTTTTCTATTTACTTGCAAACACTCAGATTTTAAGGGTGGCTCCAATCGAGTATTAGCATTTGGCTCACAATTTTGTAATATTCCGCTTATTGTGTGCTTAGTTAGGTTTTATCCTAACTTTATAATGTGTTTACCTAAATCCCACGTTATGAAATTAATAGCTTCAGTTTTCTTTCTGTTTCTCTTATTTCCCTACAACAGCCATGCACAGGGGATCAAAGGCACTTATGCAATTAAGAATGTGAAAACCGGCATGCTGTTGCGCGTCAAAGATGCCAACAGCAAAAACGGGACACCTTTGGTCGCTTACGATCCTCAAAATTGGAAATGCATGACCTGGGACTTTCAAAGTACAGGAGAGAACACTTATCAGCTTAAAAATCTATTTGCTAATAAGACCTTTCAACCACTTGGCGAGGCAAAAGATGCCGTAATCATGGAAGAGGAGCCGCTTCTTGCCCATGCCGCAAACCAACAGTATGAGTTCATCAAGGTAAAGAAAGACATTTACCTCATCAAACTGAAAGCTACAGACCTGTATCTTACTCCGGCAGATCCTAAAGGTAGTACTAACTCAGCAATTACTTTGGCTAAAAAGAAAGATTCTCCATTACAGCAGTGGAGCATTTACCTGCAAAATCCTACGATGTAAGCGGTCAGGATCTTGATTTGTAAATGATAAAATCAGTGGTAAACTGCGAATACTAAAAACGCCTCCCAGAACTAACTGAAAGGCGTTTTCGTAGTGGAGAATACCGGATTCGAACCGGTCACCTCTTGCCTGCCAGGCAAGCGCTCTAGCCAAATGAGCTAATCCCCCGTGGGTCGCAAAAGTAGCAATTTGTTTGCGCTTTGCAAATTTAAGTTGAAATAAGTGTGCAAATCAAGCTCACGTCACATTACCAGGCAGAAAGTCATAAAATCCGGGGCGGCACTGCTAAGATGATCCCTGCACTGTTGTCTGTTATGGAAGGGGCCGGAAGGTACTAAAATGTTGTAACTACACGTTAAAAACAGATATGAGCGTATTTAATGAAGATCTGTATAAAGGCAGCCTTAAAAGCATTGAAGGCGGCGGCCTGGGTTTTGAAATTCAAGCCATGAGTGAATTCTTAAAGCTGCATTCAGGCAGGGTAAGATCTCCGCATATCCAGGATTTTTATCAGATACTATGGTTTAAATCTGGCACCGGAAAGCATTCTGTTGATTTTCACCAATATGATGTTTTTGAGAATGCGCTGTTCTTCATCGGAAAGAATCAGGTGCAGTGCTTTGATGATTATCCTGACTATGAGGGTTTCGTGATCAGTTTTGATGAGGAGTATATGGTGCTGAGAGAGAATGAAGTTGATTTTTCCCTGAAGTCCAGTTTTTTCAATAATCCTTATCAAAGGCCATCAGTTTGTGTGGGAAGTGGCTGGGAATACAAGCTTGATGAGTATATCAGCCAGATGCGGATTGAAATAGCGGAAAGCCGGGGTTACGGAAAAGAGGACCTGTTGAGGTTCTACATCAGGGCTTTTCTCATACAGGTGCAGCGAAGAAAAAATGAACTGGAGGAAGCATCTGAACATTATGCACCCTATGTGGTGGATGAAAAAAGAAGACAACTGATCAGGTTTGTAAACCTGGTTGAAGAAAAATATGCTTTACACCTGCAAACCCGGGAGTATGCAGATCTGCTTAACATTTCCCCAAGAACCCTTTCCGGTCTTACTTTATCGCTTTTGGGTAAGGCCCCCTCGCAAATGATACAGGAGCGGATCATTCTCGAGGCGAAACGCCTCCTGTTATATTCAGACTGTCAGGTAAAGCAGATTGCGGACAAGCTTGGCTTTGAAGATCCGGCCTACTTTGTGCGTTATTTCAGGAAGCACCTTGCCTTATCCCCAATGGAATTCCGGATGAATTTCCAATATGTGCAACTGATTTTCATTTTTGTCCAGCTGATGATTTTATTCACTTAAATAACTTTGAAGAGTTAATTACTTAAATAAAATTTTATGTTGAATAACATTAATCTTGAAGCGTTAAATGAATTCGCTCAAAGTATGACAGATGATCCAAAAGAAGGGATAGCAGCATTAGGTGTGGTCGCAAATTGGAAAAGCGGGGTAAAAAGTACTGTTACAACATTACCAAGGAAAATCGGCTCAAAGGCTGTGAACAAACAGTTTAGCTTTGAAGTTGGAGAGCCTGAGGAACTATTGGGTGATGATCTGACGCCCATGCCGCATGACTATCTGCTGGGTGGTATGGCAAGCTGCATGATGGTAACTTATGTAGCTCTTGCAACCAAGAGAGGTCTAAAGCTGGATAGTGTAAAGATCATCATCAGGGGAGATCTTGACTTTGCAGGCTTTATGGAGGTGAACCCGGATGCCTCCGTTGGTTATGAAAAATTAGATTTCAATTTTGAAGTAACCGGAAAAGGTACACAGGAAGAGTTTATGGCTATCGCAGAACACGTACGCAAAATATCGCCGGCATACAGGACGATCGCCGATGAGGTGGATGTTGTTTTTAATAAGCAACTTAGCGAATAACGTTCCGTCAATCCGCACAAACAATATTTTGTGCGGATTTTTTTATTGACTGGTAGAGAAGATCAGGAGTCCTGGTCGTTACTTAGTATTTACCAGTTCAGCTTCATAAAATTAACATTATTCGTCTTTGACGATGTGACGGCGATACCTTCTTTGTCGTTTCCCGTAAAAGCAAAACCTTCCAGTTCATCTGCCCTGTCTATATCAACCACTTTGATCACTTCCTGCCTGCCGCTTGCTACAGATTTTTTGAAATCCAGGTAGGTAAAACGCCATTTTCTGCCTTCGCTTTGATTTTGTATCAACACAAGGATGCCCTTATCAGCTATCCAATGCAGGTTCTGAACCCATGGTGTGCAGGTGAATTTCTTAAATACCACACCTTTCTCACTGGTTTTTGATGTTTTGCTTAACTGCGCGGGATCATAGAGGCGTACTTCATTCTTTTTATCACCATAATCTGCCGTAGCTACATACCATTTTCCCCCATAGTTTACATACTCGGGCCGCGTGCCCTGTATACAGGCATCATCCTCTATGGTGCTGATCACATTGCCGTCAAGCGTACCCGTTTTTAACAAGCCTTCCCAGTTTACCTGGTAAATTACAGCTTTCCATTGCGTTCCTTCCTTATTCATCCTTACTGAATTGCCAATAAATGCAGGTTTCCCGGGGATGTAGGCAATCCCTGTAGGATGGCTTATCAGGTCTTTCCCGTCCAGGGTGAGCAGGTATTCTTTATGCAGGTCTGCCAGGCTGTCTTTTTTCAGCCGGTACTCCCTCACCATTCCCACTTCCCTGTCGCCATACAGAAAAACACGCCCTTTCTGAAACGATATGCCCTGGCAGGCTCCCAGTGAATCTATCGTCAGGGCCTTAGTGAGGCTCATGTTTAAAGAGGAAGGGATATAGGCTACCAGTGCAATGGATATAACGAAGAGGACAAAGGTTATTTTTTTCATGATGAATTGGAATTATATAGAACAGCAAAACACGCTATCCAAAATGAAAAAAACGTTAAATTAATATTATCCCATGGTACACATTATAAATTCACCTCTGTTCTGTCACCATGTGATTTCGGTTCAGAAACCACCAGGAACCCCAATTCTGCCGATCCGTGATTAGAGATAAAATGTTTTGCTCCCTTAGGTACATGAATACTTTCCCCGGCGTTTAAAACAAAGGCCTCCCCTTCCATTTCAAAAGTTGCCGTACCGGATAAGATATAGAACAATTGTTGCGCTTCTGCGTGGAAATGGCGTTTCTCAAAAGCTCCCGGAGGCATCTTCTCCTGAATAACACTTAAACTGTCTGTTTTTAGCAAGTGCCAGCCATCACAGTTATCGCCCCATTTATAGTGTTCTGCATTTTTAATAGATTTTATCATCGTGACTTTAGTTTTCAGCGCAAAATTAGCCCTTATTCCAAAATAGCAACAAAGCGCCGTAAGAAAAACCCGCTTCGCAACATTTATCTCTATCAAAACATTCAAATCAAAATGTCTTAAATATTAAATATATTCGTTTTAGCGAGCATGAGGCCACATTTTAAACAACTATTGGTTGTATTCACTATCAAATAGTTTAGAATTCAGGTTAATTTATAATATTCGTTTTTACAAGCTGAAATTTGAGATCTGCAGTCTTATTTATGGTAGGAATAGTGTATCTTAATAGAAGTTTTTTACGTTTAATATGATAATTAGTTAATGTCGCAAAGAAGTTATATGGTCACTGATAGAAGTAGTGTGGATCATGAGAGGATACCTAAACAACCCAGTATAGCAGTTTCTTACTGGAACGTGGGCATTCTGTTACATTTTTCTGTCATCCTGTTTGTTATTGAGTCCTGGTTTTACTGGACCAGGCTAAAGAATGCCTATCTGGATGAGGCGGCCTTTTTCATGGTCTTTTGGCTGGGCTGCCTGCTGTTTGCCTTTACCCATATTTTCCTGGTTATCATGGATGCCTGGTCACGCTTCCAGAATTATAAAAGGATAAAAGACAACCTGTATATCCATGGCTTCAGCCCTAAAATTGCCGCACCCTATATGGGATCAAAATGTCAGCGTACAGCTTTCCTTGTGGCCGCGAAAGAACTGGGTATGGAAAATGAGGTGATCAGTTATTACCACCGTATCGGTATCAGATGGTATCATTTCATACCAAAGTTCATGATCCAGGATCCGCTGTTCCTGTTCAGAAAGTCTTTCGTTTCCCGTACCTTTCTGGAGAAATATTACAAACCCAGGTTCAACTTCCGCGAGCAGGGTGTCAATTATAAAATAGCTGAATAAATGCTTACAGGAAATAATTTAAGTAAGAGCTATTCTTCCGGAAAAGCATTGAATGACGTGAGTATCCATATCTCCCCCGGACAGATCTGCGGGCTGCTGGGAAGAAATGGTGCAGGGAAAACCACCCTGTTTAAGATCTTATGCGGACTGGTCAAACCCGATCACGGACAGGTGATCATCAATTCCAGGCGGTCAAAACCAGTTGGAGGCATCATCGAAAGACCAGGCCTCTATAATTTCCTGAATGCGTATGACAACATCAAAATCTTCGCGGGCATCCAGGGAGCACCCGCTGATAAACTTTCCATTGAGCAAACCCTTTTGAAGGTAGGCCTGCCCCTTGACCGTAAAGACCCGGTAAGCAACTTTTCCCTGGGGATGAAACAACGGCTGGGAATAGCCATCGCACTGATCAATGATCCTGAATGCCTGGTACTGGATGAACCCTTCTCCGGGCTTGACCCAATAGGCGTTGCCTCTTTAATCACATTGATCAGGAAGCTGGCGGAGGAAGAAAATATAGCCATTTTACTGTCCTCACATATGATGGGCGAGATCAGCAAATGCTGCCACTTCCTCTATGTCATTGAAAAGGGCGAAATTGTAAATTCCGGGCCCACCAATGCGCTCATCAATGCCCACATCACCAGTTTTAGCATTACGGCCTCAAACCTGGCTGCTTCCTTAACCTTAAAGAACTATGAGGTAGAAATGGGCACCAATGATGCCAGAGTGAGCTGTGAGGCCAGAGAGATCCCCTCCTTACTCACAGAACTGCTCAGTGAGGGCATCCAGGTAACTGCCTGCACACCTGTGTTAACATTGGAACAACTAATCAAAAAGGCCATTTAATGAGACTACTGCTGTCAGCTGAGCTTTTAAAGCTTGTAAAACAAAGCAAAACATACTACGCCCTGGGGTCAATCATGGTGATTGAAACCTTGATTCTGATCACGGCCTATTTCCAGGGAAGTACCATCCTTGACCTCTTACTGGATAATCTCAAACAATCCTTCTATTTCGAAGGAACGCTGTTAAACGGAAACCTGATCATGTATATCGTTCTGAACTCTTTGTGGTTCAACGTACCTTTGATACTGATGATCGTCACCTCGGGAATAGTAACGGATGAATATAAAGATGGTACCATGCAGACAGTTATGCTGCAGGCCGTTAAAAAGTGGAAATTTATTACTGCAAAATACATCATCGCGGTGTTGTTTACCATTCTCGTTATCGGCTTTATGATGTTAACTACCTTCATTTTAGCTTACTCCATCTTTGGGGGCGGTGATCTGGTGGTGTACCTCAATACCCTAAACTTTTTTGAAGCTGATGACGCTTTTCACCGGATATGCTGGGCCTTTGCTTCAGGTGCCGTGTCTATGGTCTTCTATTGCGTGGTTAGCCTTACGCTGGCCATTTTCATTAAGGAAGCCGCCAAAACATGGATTGCCGCAGCCCTGTTCCTGATCATCACCACACTACTGCTAAAAGTAGACTTTGTCATCCCCGTAATCAACAGCTTCTTTTTTCCAAAGCTCATTGATACCTGGCAGCAGCTCTTCTATTATGAGCTGGACTGGACACAAATTTTAATGAATAACGCTTTACTTATACTTTATACCATTGCATTTGCAGCCGCAGGCACATATGTATTTCATAAAAAAGACATCGGATGATCAGGACCCTGTTTATATTTCTTTTATTTGCCGCACAGCTTGCCAGCGCACAACAAGTAGACCCGGACCTGCTGCGTATCAAAAAGCGGATGGACTCAGTGAAACAATTCTCGGCATCCCTGATACTGGACCTGGATGTTCCCTTTATCAAAATGCCCACAAAAACAGCTAAAATAAATTATGCTGTAGGGAAGAAAATGATGTTCTCCTCAAAAGATTTTGTGATGCTGCCCAAACGGGGGCTCGATTTTTCCTTATCTGAGATCTTCAGATACCCCTTCATCACGGTAGACAGAGGACTGGAAAAACGTAACGGCAGATCGTTAAAAGTGATCAACATTATTCCCACTACCAATCAGTCAGACCTCGCTTTGGCCACGCTTTATATGGACACAAAGGCAGTTCGGATTGTACAGTCTGAAATTAACACCCGCAAGGAAGGTTCCTATACCCTGCTAATGAACTATGCACAGCTAAAAGATATCCTGCCCAGTAATGTGGAAGCTACCTTCGCCATTGAGAAATTAAAAATACCACTCAATTTCATGGGCAAGGGCACTACCATTGACAGAAAGAAAATGCGCAGCATGGAAACCAAAACGGGTAAGATCAAAATGCAGATCAAAGACTATAACATTAAATATTAGGAAGTTATCATGCTTGCCCCTGAAGCATGATAACCCGCTATTGCCGCAGATACAGGACCTGAACAGCAGTTTAAGGAAAAACTATGCCGGTATATGCTTCTGCCGCTTCCCATAATCTTTTTGCAGCTGCCTCATCCATGGCGATAGGAATAAGAGGATTAAATGCCGGATATCCCCTGAGCCCTCCATCGGTATCAAAACCATAGAGTTCTGCTTCGTTAACCCCGGGCGAAACTGCCGCATATAAAGTAGACAATGCTCCCTGCCACGCCTCCATCTGTGCCCCCAGAAGTTCAATAAACGAATTGATAGCCTCTGCAGTCATATGCCTCCCAAGATTAGTACTGCTCATTCCCGGATGCGAGGCCACTGAAAGTACACCATCTCCTTTTGCCGTTATCCTGCGCTGCAGCTCAATGGTAAATAATATTTTAGCAAGTTTACTTTGATAGTATTCCCTAAGTGCATCATACGACTTCTCTGATTTGAGGTTTTCATAATCTATGCCTTCACTAAGGGTATATCCTAAACTCGTTACCGATACAATACGGGAGCCACTGGTTTGCCTGAGTAGGATAAAGATGTCCGGTAAGGGCAAAATGGCCCAAATAATTGATCCCGAAGTGTGATTCAAAACCTTCCTCGGTCAGTGCTGCAGGTGCAGCCATGATGCCTGCATTATTAACCAGGATATGAAGCCCGGTGTGATTTTGTTTGAACCTGTCCGCAAAAGCCTCCACTGATGCAAGGCTTGACAGATCAAGCAGTTCCAGCTCAATCTTCCCGGCATTTTCATTCTTCCGAATGGTGTCTATAGCCAGTTGTCCCCGCCGAAGATCCCTGGAAGCAAATATGACATTTGCGCCTTTCTCATACAATGCCTTTGCGGTTTCAAACCCAATCCCCGAATTAGCACCGGTTACAATAGCAGTTTTACCAATTTGGTCTGATATGTTTTCTTTTGTCCACATATACAAGTGTCAAACAAATCAAACAACAAAACCATCCCCAATTCTGGTGATATTATTATTTCTATATGCTTTAACCAATGTGCAGAGGAGGAAACAGGTCAAATAACAGTTGTAGATGGCATATCGAAACAGTAGATTTAACCAATTTACCGGCAGTCAGACCTTAGTCCTCACAAATGAACAATTGGTTAAAGCATAACAGCATTCACTTCCTTATCGCAGCGCTTTTTATGGCGATCTGTTTATTTTATTTCAGCCCCGCCTTCAGCGGAAAAACCATAGGCCAGAATGATGTGACCCGGGCCCAGTCCACCCAAACCGAAATTAATGCCTACAAAGAAAAAGGAATAACCGTGTTATGGACAAACCAGATCCACGGCGGGATGCCAGCCTTCCAGATCTGGGCACCCTACCCCAATAACCTGACTACCTGGATAGTTAAAGGAATAAGTGCAGTTTTCCCGAGCCCTGTGGGCACAGCGTTCATTTTACTGACCGGGGCATACCTCCTGTTTTGTGTGCTGCATCTCAATCCCTGGCTGGCAGCAGCAGGCGCTATCGCCTTTACTTTCTCCTGTTATAATATCATATTACTCGCCGCCGGGCATGCCAATCAGGCATTTGCGATTTCTTTTTTTGCTCCGGTAATAGCTGGTATCCTGCTGGTTTTACGTGGACGGTTTCTCACTGGAGCTACGTTAACGGCATTGTTCCTGGCCCTGGAGATCAGGGCGAACCACATACAAATGACCTACTATTTACTGCTCATGATCCTGATCCTGGTAGGAATTGAGTTGTATCAGGCTAAACAAAGGGGTACCATCAAAATTTTCATCAGATCAGCATTGTACCTGACCGCAGCTACCGCCCTGGCCATAGCAGTAAATGCATCCAGCCTGTGGAGCACCTACGAATATGGCAAAGAGACCATCAGGGGAAAGTCTAACCTTACACAAACGGCAGCAGAACCCGGCAACGGATTACCACGTGAATATGCCTATGAGTGGAGCCAGGGAGTTGGTGAATGTATTACCTTTTTAATACCCAATGCTTACGGGGGCAGTTCCAGGGGCTCAGCAGACAAAAACTCCAGCGTAATGAAAACGCTGACGGGAATGGGAGCCGATCCCAGCCAGGCAGAATATATCTCACAAAGCGGACTGCCGCTTTATTGGGGCGAGAAACCATTTACCGAGGGCTCATTCTACTTTGGGGCCAGCATCTGTTTCTTATTTATTTTTGGGCTTTTCATTGTTAAAAGCCGGATAAAATGGTGGCTGCTAGCATCAGTACTGCTCACTATGTTACTCTCCTTTGGAAAAAACTGGCCATACCTGTCAGATATATTCTTTGATTACCTCCCGCTGTATAATAAGTTCAGAGCCGTTGAATCTATCCTTGCCGTGGCAGGATTATGTTTCCCTATCCTTGCTTTACTGGCCATAAAAGAGACCCTGACGAACAATGACAAGGCAGAACTCTTAAAGAAACTGAAATTATCTTTTTATATCACTGCCGGCATATGCCTCCTGGTGGCAGTACTGCCGGGGTTATTCCTGTCATTCAAAACGAATGAGCATGAGGCATTTGTAGCACAACTTACCCAAGCCCTTAAGGTAGATCCCGCTACAACCAATTCACTTGTCAATGCACTCATTGAAGATCGGACGGATCTGGCTAAAGCAGATGCTCTGCGCTCCCTTGTTTTCGTTACGCTGGCATTTGTACTGATCTGGGCATCCATCAAAAAGAAAATAAATACACTGGCACTTTCCCTCGGGTTCCTTGCCCTGGTACTGACCGATCTCTGGGGAGTAGACAAACGTTACCTGAACAATACAAAGTTCGTATCCAAACAGGAGGTTCAGCCGCCTGCCCTCCGTGATGTTGACGCTTTCATCTTACGTGATAAAGATCCGGACTACCGGGTGATAGACCTTACAAAAAGCCTCAAAAGCGATCAGGTAACACCTTATTTTCATAAATCAATCGGCGGTTATTCTGCAGTAAGGCTAAAACGTTTTGAAGAACTGATGGACAATCAGCTGATCAAAAGCGTGAACCCGGAAGTGCTGAACATGCTGAATACAAAGTATATCATTACGAGCGATACGAGCGGACAGAACCTGACAGTCAAAGTAAATCCATATGCCTGCGGGCATGCCTGGTTTGTGAAAGACCTGAAATATGTAAAGAATGCCGATGATGAAATGTTATCCCTGACTGATTTTAGAGCTGCAGGAACAGCAGTCATAGATCAGCGGTACAGCAGCCTGATCAATCAGTCACCACAAAACACCACCGACTCTTCAGCTAAAATTAATTTGCTGAGCTATTCTCCTGATCAGCTTGTTTATGAAAGCAATTCAGCAAAAGATGCAGTGGCAGTTTTCTCAGAGATTTATTACGACAAGGGCTGGACAATGAAAATTGACGGAACCGAAAAGCCGTATTTCAGGGCTGATTATCTCCTGCGCGCCGCACTAATTCCCGCCGGAAGGCATAAAGTTGAGTTCAGTTTTCACCCTGCCTCTTATTACACCGGTGAAAGTATATCCCTGGCTGGCTCTGCGCTGCTGATCCTTGCCTTAGGTGGCACGGTTTATGCCCTGGTCCGTAAGAAGCCCGGCATTCAATCCGCCTCATAAACATTGTTAACATTTACAAAAATCAACACCCTGCAATCTGAAATTTTTACCAAATTTGCGGGGCCCTGCATGTTATATTAAATTACCCTATTATCAATCATATAAATCAGATACCTTAAATGAACTTGAATTCTACTACTATCATCACAGCGGTGGTGATCATTCTTGCTGTCCCTTACCTGATTATCGTACTTAGAAGAACCTCCGGTTTTCCGTTTTTAAAAGCGCTAAATCCTTTTTACACAAAGGAAATGCAGGAAGCCGATGAACTCAAAAAAAGCATCAGCCCTATTCTGGATGAAATTGAGACGCAGCGTGTGGCCAAATTCATTAAATACTGGTCGGACAAGTTTGAAAACAACAAACTGACTGTTCAGGATGTTGAAAGCCTGAATGCCAAAATCGCTGAAGGCTCCGTTGATCAGGTGAACGGCATCCTTGCAGTACATCCCGAAGGCAGAAAGATGTTCAATATCATTAATGAAGACCTCAGGTTAAAAGCAGAAGCCCTGGCTTTGGCAACGGCAACCGCGGAAACAACTGCCCTGGTTTAATAGCATACAGCAGCTCAGTATTGAAGTAAAATTTGAAATACTTGTGTTTTAATTTACTTTTATGCCAACTAAATAAAAAACAAAACGATATGATCATCAAAAAATTAAGCACAGGATTGCTGCTGGCACTCCTTTTGGTTTCTAATGTAATGTGTGCACAGGGCAGTAAACCAAGCCCGGCTGCAACCGCAGAAGGTACAGTAAATGGCGCCAAAATTACTATCAAGTACAGCAGCCCCGCTGTTAAAGGACGTAAAATCTGGGGCGGCCTTGTTCCTTATGATGCAGTTTGGAGAGCCGGCGCAAACGAAGCCACTACATTCACAACCGATAAAAAGATCATGGTAGAAGGAAAAGCACTGGCTGCCGGTTCATACAGCATCTACGCTATTCCCGGTGCAAAAACCTGGAAGGTCATCTTCAATTCTGAAACAGGCCAGTGGGGTACCAGTCATGACGGGGTAACTACACGTGTACCTGAGAAAGATGTGTTAACCGTAACCGTCAGCCCTGTTAAAAGTAAAGCACTGGAAGAACACCTGAAATACACGGTAACACCTAAAGGTTTCGACCTGGTTTGGGAAAATCTTGCCGTTCCTGTTGCTATAAAATAATTTGCACAAATACTGCCTGTGATCATTTACAGGCAGTATTTAATTCTACTCTATCTAAGGTTTGCTCTGCCAATGCCAAATCCTAACGCCAGGTTTTATTCCGATTTGCGTGAAAATCAAATTCCACTGCAGGAACTGCTTTCCAGGGACAGTCTTTTTCATAAGGTCCCTGAAAACTGGCATGTGATCATTACTGACATCAGGAACTCTACATCTGCTGTTCAAAACGGGCTCCATCAAACAGTGAACCTGATTGCGACCGGAAGTATAGTAACGGTGCTCAATGTCACGTTCAGGGCAAACATCGTTGTCCCGTTTTTCTTTGGCGGTGATGGTGCTACTTTTATTGTGCCCCCTACCATTATAGACAGCGCTATGAGTGCCCTGTTGTTATTCAGAGCGAACACAGCTGAGAACTTTAACCTTGACCTTCGTGTAGGGACAGTGCTGGTAAGCACCATATACGAACAGGGGCACGATCTGAAGATCAGTAAATTTAAGAGCTCAAAAACACTTTATATCCCGGTAGTACTGGGCAATGGACTGGGTTACGCCGAAAAGGTAATCAAAGGCGACGACTACCTGTTTCAGGACCACGCGCTTCAGCAATCAGAACTTGACCTTACGGGAATGTCATGCCGCTGGGATAAGATTGCCCCACCGGAAAACCACAATGAAATAGTAACCCTGCTTGCCGTGGCCGGAGAGAATGTAAAACAGCCGGAAGCTTTCAGAAGGGTCATCATGCTGCTTGATCAGATCTACGGAACCCCGGAAAAAAGACAGCCCATTTCAATTTCAAAGCTGAAACTGAAAACTACCTTCAACAGGATTGAACTGGAAATGCGCGCTACCTTAAACAATGGCAATTTCTTCAAAAAATTCTACGAATGGTTCACGCATCTTTTAGGCCATCTTTACTTTAAAACGCGAAGGGGAAAAGATTACCTCACACGGCTGGTAAATATGTCCGATACACTCGTTATCGATGGCAGAATAAATACGGTCATCTCAGGAACGGATAAACAACGGCTGCGCCTGCAGGAAAGCCTGGATGAACTGGAACAGCAGGGAGTGATCAAATTTGGCTTGTACGTTAGTAAGGACTCTGTGATGTCGTGTTACGTAAAGGATCTGCAGGATGAGCATATCCATTTTGTAGATGGCTCTGAAGGCGGATATACCAACGCCGCCGGTGTGTTAAAACAAAAGTTACGCGCTTAAAACCTGTTAGCCTCCGGCCTGCACCTGTTCCTTCTCTGGTATCTCAATGGCACCGATATACCTGGAATTGGAAACAGCTTTATTGTCCGGGCTGCTAAAGAAAATCCATGCATGCAGAGTTTCGCCATAATAATTCATTGAAAAAGCGCTGCTGAATTGAAGATCTCCGCGCGTAACATATAACTTCCCGAGATGGACTAATCTGGGGCCTTTATTACTGTAAAGCATGATATGGCATACATCGTTGCCTGTAACCTTGATTTTAGAGGTTTCGGGCACTTCCCAGGTAACAAGAATCTCATGGTCTCCTGTCAGTGCAATTTTTGCCGCCCATGCCATGTCAAGAGGCCCCTGGCTGAATACAACTTTCCGGTAGTCAATTGCAAAATCCGGATATTCTCCGGTAACGGCATGCTTCAAATTATACTCAACAGCTGTTTGAAATCCCGGATTTTTATTTGTTTTTTTATCAAAGCCAATTTTTATGTGCTGCTTAAACGGAGATAGGAATTTCGTCACCAGTCCCAGCCTGAGGTTTTGCGCTGAGAGCTGCTGATCGATTTTCTTCTTTCGCTTCCCGGGCGTGCTTTTACCTACATTTGTGTCTCGCCACCTGGTAACAACAAGACCTCCTATCTGACCAGACATAGCTCCCGCAGGCCCTTTCTTAGTGATAATTGCCATAATTTCTAATCTTTATTCCAAACCAGCTGCCCCAGGTAAACACTATCTGAAACCCGTTTCCTGTCTTCAGAAACATAACATATATAGGCCTCAATCTGCATTTCCTCCGTAAATGAAGGCAGCATGATATCCTGCTGCTCTTCTCCCCTTTTTGCTCCGCTCAGCTTATTAAAAGACTGAAACGTTTCAGGAAAATAGGCTACACACATCACCTGATCGTTTTGATCAGCCCCATCTGCCTCCTGATCGGCATCCCAGGTAAACCTGATACGGCCATCACTCAACTGAACCTGCGGGTTTAAAGGCACCGGAATATCCCCGATCGCAAGAACTACCTTCCCGAAATCAATTTCCAGATCCGGATAAAGACCTTTGATAGCTTGTTTTTTATTGACAGACGTAGCCTGCGTATAAGCAGACCAGCTTCTCTTTGGCTTCGGACTGTACCTGAACCCTATATTAATAACCTCTTTGACGGGTTTCAGCAGAGCCGTTGTTAAGGCCGTCCGCAACTGATTAGCGTACTGGGCATCAGACCAGTGGTCAATAACCCCTATACTCCTGGTGACTAGCTCACCATGCAGGAAATAGGATACGTAACCACCTAATTTCCCAATATTCGTGCCCATGGGGCCATTTATTAGCTTTCCCATAATTTAGTTACTATTTGAATACCATAGAGACCAAATACAAGGTAATAATTAATTTTTAAAGAAACAATACTAAAGCTATAAATGACTTATATTGAAACTATAGGTGATAAGTGATTAATAAGCAGATGCTAAGCTCTTGGTAAGCCTGTTTCTCTTAGCGAAACCTTATCACAGCCTTATCAACCCCTTAGCAATAGCTTATCAGATATAGTTTCAATATAGCTTTATACCAGGTTTAATATGCTTTCATCTATATGCAGGTATCAACAGACTGACAGCCAAACTCCGTCTGACATACAGATCCATCATTTCCCAATGACAGCCGAAAATTATTCAATTAAATAATCAGATGCAGAATAAGCTGCCAGAATTGATGATATTGAACACAAGCTTTATTTTCTTTTCATTATATTTTTTACTAATCTTACATTTTTACTGACAGTAAATACAACCTAAATAGAAATATGGATGCATTCAAACTATGGAAAACAGGCCTATGTTTTTATACTGATCGGAGCAACGGCCAGAGGTTTTGAGTATAAAAAGGCGTACCGGGCACTCGATGAATTTCTGAAAGGTATACATGATGTTTTGAAAACACCGGAAATTAATTTCGGCCAGCCCGGATAGATTACGATCAAATAATTTTCATTTAGGTTTTGATTTTAATACCCTAAACAATAGCTTTGACGCCTTACCATAACCCAGACATGCTTCAATACAGAGACGCAAAACGATCAGACCTAGATAAAATAGTTGAAATCTATAATTCCACAGTGGCCTCAAGAATGGTCACTGCAGATACGGATCCGGTAACTACTGAAAGCAGGATCAAATGGTTTGATGAGCATTCCTCTGACAGGTATCCGCTTTGGATCATTGAGGACGAAGACAATCAGGTAGTGGGCTGGCTGAGCTTCCAGGCATTCTATGGCAGGCCTGCCTATGCAGCAACTGCAGAAATCAGCATCTATCTCGATGAGAAGTACAGAGGCAAAGGATACGGAAAAGCAATCCTGGCTTATGCAATGGCTCAATCTCCCGCGCTCGGTATCAAAACACTGCTGGGCTTCATCTTCGCACACAATGATGCCAGTATCAAACTATTCAGGTATTTTGGTTTTGAAGACTGGGCCACACTGCCTGATATTGCGGTATTGGACAATGAGGAAAGAAGCCTCAAGATACTCGGTAAACGCATTGCATAAAGCCCCGTAAATTATTGCCGGGAATAGATTTTAAACAATAAATCATTACATTCGTTTAAGATGTCTTCCCCGTTACGCAGCAACCTTACTGATGATGAATTAATTATCCTTCTAAAAGAGGGTGACAAACCTGCATATACCGAGATCTATAACCGCTATAAAACCCTGCTGCAAAGCCATGGTTACAGGAAACTGGGAGACCCCGAAGAGGTAAAGGACATCCTGCAGGAGCTTTTTGCCAACCTCTGGACCAAACGCAGCGAGATCCCCGCTACAACCAATCTCTCCGGATACCTCTATATCGCTATGCGGAACAAGGTGTTCAATGTACTTTCCCATAAACAGATCGAAAATAAATATGTGCAGTCATTGCAACAATTTATTGATGACGGGAATTATATCACCGATGCGATCAGAGAAAAGGAATTTGCACTGCTTATTCAGAAAGAGATAGACATATTACCACCAAAAATGAAGGAAGTATTCATTTTAAGCAGGAAAGAATACCTATCACACCGAGAAATATCAGAAAAACTGCAAATATCCGAACAAACTGTATCAAAACAGATCACTAATGCACTAAAAATACTCCGCGTAAAGCTCGGAACGCTGTTTTTTCTGCTGTATTTTATAAAATTTTAAAATAAAGCAGAATTTTTTCAATTCCACCTACCTGTTGCAGGCTGCTTAACTGTCTTGTTCTTAAATAAGGATAAAAACCTTTTTAAACGATGCAGCATAAAGACGCAATTGAACTCCTGAAAAAATATAATGCCGGAACATGCACTGCTGAAGAGAAAGCCTTGCTGGAAAGCTGGTATCTTCAGCATGAAGCCGAGCGGCCCCTGGACTTTCCACAGGAAGCCCGTGAAAAACAACTCGATGAAATCTGGGCTTCACTGCCCGTTCACGAGAACGAAAGGACCCGCGTTTATCTGTGGCCAAAACTTGCTGCTGCCTGCGTGCTCTTCATTGCACTGAGCTCCGGGATCTACTTCTACCAGTCGAAAAGCAAGGTATCAAAAACTACCCAAAGCCGGAAAGAGCTGACCAGCACTATCATACCGGGCGGGACCAAAGCCATATTGATACTTGCCAATGGCAAAAAGATCAATCTTGATGATGCCTCAAAGGCCGAACTGGCGAAGGAATCGGGGTTGAAGATCACCAAAAGTGCCGATGGAAAACTGGTTTATGTGATTCCGAAAAGCAATTCAAAAGACGTGACTTTCAATACGATTGAAACACCCCGGGGCGGACAATACCAGATCGTGCTGCCCGACGGCTCACAGGTTTGGCTGAATGCAGCGTCATCCATCAGGTACCCGACATCCTTTTCTACGGTTTCCCGAACGGTCAGCATCACCGGGGAAGCTTATTTCGAGGTAACTAAAAATCCACATTTACCGTTCAAGGTAAGCTCGGGAACACAAACGGTGGAGGTACTGGGTACGCATTTCAATATCTCCGCATACCAGGATGAAGATGGCATAAAGACAACACTGATGGAAGGCTCCGTAAAAGTAACCAATGATAAATACAAGTCTGCCGCTACCCTCCGCCCGGGACAGCAATCCGTGATTACAGCTTCCAGTAAAGCAATCGATGTGAGAATTGCCGACACAGAGGATATCCTTGCCTGGAAAAACGGCAGCTTTAACTTTAACAATGAAGACATCTACAGCATCATGCGCAAGCTTTCACGCTGGTATGATGTTGACATCAGCTATACCAATCAGGAAATCCAAAGACAAAGGTTCAGCGGAAGTATCCCCAGGGCCTCCAACATATCGGAGGTACTGCATTTCTTAGAATATACCGGAACAGTTCACTTTAAAGTAAGCGAAAGGAGGATCTATGTAATGCCCTGACCGCAGCCATTACGTTGATCTTTAAAAGAACCGGGACGGGTACCAGCCATCCCGGGTAAAAGATAAGGGTCAACCTATTATTATGATACTAACCTAAACAACATTAAACCCTTAACCATATCAAATGTATGAAATTTACCCCAAACGGTATAGCTCGCAGGAATCTTGCCCTAAAACGAATCATCATGCGGATCAATCTTGTCGTAATATTTATGGCAGCAGCATTTCTGGAAGTCAGCGCTTCAGGATATGCGCAAAAAATAACGCTCACCCAGAAGAAGAGCTCTCTGGAAAACATCTTTAAAGAAGTTAAAAAACAGAGCGGATATAACTTCGTTTACAACAATGGCATGCTCGAAGAAACCGCCCCGGTTTCGATCGAAGTGAGAAACGCTAGTATAGACGATGTGCTTCGTTTGTGTTTTGCAGACCAGCCACTGGAATATACGATCATCAAAAGAATTGTGGTGATCAGGAAGAAAGAACCCAGGCCGTCCATAGCCTTGCCCCCCATTCAGATCAAGGGGAAAGTGAAAGACGAAACAGGACAAACCCTGATCGGCGTGAGCATCAAAATCAAAGGGGCACCCGGAGGTACCTCTACTGATGCCAATGGTAATTTCGCACTTGCAGTGCCCGGTCAGAATACTATCCTGGTATTTTCTTACCTGGGTTACGACTCAAAAGAAGTAACGGTGGGCGACCTGACTACATTTACAATCACCTTAACGGCTTCCCAAAACGGACTGAACGAGGTGGTAGTAGTAGGTTACGGTAAACAGGACCGTAAAGCACTGACATCCGCAATTACTACCGTGAAAGCTGATGAACTGAACGTAGGTGCGATCAATGATCCGGCGCAGCTTTTACAGGGTAAAGTAGCCGGGCTGAATATCAATACCAGCGGCGATCCAAACAGCAGCCCAACGGTAATCCTCAGGGGAGCATCTACCTTGAGAACCGGTGCCGCACAACAGCCGCTGTATGTAATTGACGGCGTTCCGGGCGGTGACATCTCGCTGATCTCACCAGGTGATATCGTTTCTATGGATATCCTGAAGGATGCCGCAGCAACTTCTATCTACGGAACAAGAGCTGCAAACGGGGTAATTATCGTGACTACGAAACGCCCCCCGGGCAGCCAGACCAATATCACATATAACGCTTATGCCGCACAGGAAAAGGCAACAAGTTACCTGGAAATGATGTCGGCCGACCAGCTCAGGAGTTTCGTAGCAGTAAACAACCTCTCCTTCGCTCCTGCAAATGACCAGGGTGCCTCTACAGACTGGCAGAAGGAAGTGGAAAGAAACTCCGCCTATTCCACCAACCACTACCTTTCAGTAAGCGGCGGCGCCGATAAAACCACGTATTCGGCAAGCTTAAACTATTTCTCGAAACAGGGAATAGTTAACAATACAGGACAGAAACGCGTTAACGGAAGGGTATTCATTGAGCAAAAGGCCTTTAATGACCGCCTGACATTGGGCTTTACTTTAGCAAACTCCGTGACTAACGCCGATATGCTGCCTAACCAGCAATTACCTGAGCTGACCAACACAACTACCGATGCCTCGCGTATCACAAAAGGGTTCCTCCTGCAGAACATGATCCAGTACCTGCCTACCGTTCCGGTAACACAGGCCAATGGCTCCTACACAGAAAACCTGACCATGAATAACTATTACAACCCCGTGGGGATGCTGAACAGTGCAAATATCGATCAGCAGAAAAAATCAACGATCGCCAATGTTACCGCAGCGCTGAAATTACCCTTCGGATTTACCTACAATGTAAATGCAGCATGGCAAAATGTACAGAACAACACTGATACTTATTACAATACGTATTACACAACCAACTATAGCGCAATGCTCCCTTCAGGTGCCACAAAAGGCCTGGCTTACCGCTCATCAATTCAGAGCACAAATAAAATCCTGGAGACTTTTTTAAACTGGGAGAAAAACACGGGTGACCATCACTTCAATGCCTTATTAGGTTATTCTTACCAGCAGGATATCGCCAATGACGGTTTCCAGGCAAGTAACTATAACTTCGCTTCGGATGCAACCGGTTATTACGGTATTGGCCTGGGAGGCGGCGGTAACGGGTATAAGGTAGACTGGGGAAATATCAATTACACCGAACTAAGGCTGATCTCTGATTTTGCCAGGGTAAACTATAACTACAAACTGAAATACCTGTTCCAGGGATCGGTAAGAAGAGACGGTTCCTCCGCTTTCGGAGCCAAAAACCGCTGGGGTTACTTCCCCTCTGTTTCCGGTGCATGGAGAATCACCCAGGAAGATTTCATGAAAACACAAAGTGTATTCAGCGATCTGAAGTTGCGCGTAGGATACGGAGTAACAGGTAACTCCCTGGGCTTTGATCCGCTCATCTCTAAATTACAATATGGCTCAACCGGGTATTTTTATTACAACGGAACCTATGTGAGCGGGCTGGGGCCTTCCCAAAATGCAAATCCCGACCTGAAATGGGAGAAAACAGCAACAGCAAACATCGGTCTTGACTTCGCATTGCTGAAAGGCAGGTTAACTGCTTCAGTTGATGCATACAGCAAGAAAACAACCGACCTGATCTGGGATTACCCGGTGTCAACCACGGAGTACCCTGTAGGTGTGCTAACCGCCAATGTGGGCAGCATGACCAATAAAGGGGTTGAATTTGTGATCAATTACGAAGCTGTAAAAACACAGAACTTTAGCTGGACCACATCTTTTAACGCTGCACACAACGCAAACAAGATCACCTCCCTTTCCAATGGAGTATTGCAGGCAGATTCCGTAAGGGTAATGCAGCCTGACGGCGGGGGGCAAACGAATGCCACCCTGCAACTGATCAAAGTAGGCTACCCTATCGGCCAGTTCTTTACCCTGAAATATGCAGGCAAAAATGCAGCAGGCATCTCGCAGTTTTATAACAAGGCAGGTGCTATTGTAACTGATGCATCAACTTTGGGCCCGGCCGACTACTATTACGCCGGTAACGCACAGCCAAAGCTTACCCTGGGATGGAACAACAATTTCACCTATAAAAATTTCGACCTGAACTTCTTCCTGCGGGCTACGCTGGGCAACAAGATCTTCAATGCTACACTGGCAGACCTGAACAGGCCTACTACAGCAAATTCGATCAATATCCCTGTATCCTCTGCCTCAGAATCAGTGGCAGACATTTATTCCTATAAATACTCTACACGGTATATTGAAAGCGGAAGTTATCTGCGCCTGGACAATGCAACCATAGGTTACACCTTCAGGAATATCGCAAAGAACTTCAGGAAACTGAGGGTTTACTGCACCGGAAACAATATCCTTACGGTTACCGGTTACAAAGGGATTGACCCGGAGGTGAACCTCGGCGGTTTGACCCCAGGAGTGGATGTGAACAACTTCTATCCTAAAACAAGGACCCTGATGATCGGAGTTAGTACCATTTTTTAATATTCAAAAACACAAAAGAATTGAGGTGATGACAAAATATCTTAAAATATATCTGCCGCTGCTGATGGTGATCGGTATCGGTTTCAGCTCCTGCCATAAACTGGATGTTGAAGTACAAAGTAAGTTAACAGATGACAATTTCCCGCAAACACAGGATCAGTTTATCCTGGCCTCGGGACCGGCATATACAAATTTCAGGGCCACATTTGCCACACAATATTGGTTTATGCAATCCCTGAGCACGGATGAATCCATCATGCCCGCAAGGGGCGGAAACTGGTTTGACAGCGGAAAAACACAGCAAATGCACCTGCATACCTGGACCGCAGACAACGCCATCCTCTCAGAAACCTGGACCTGGGTATCAAGTACGGTAAGTTCCTGCAACCAGATCCTCGCTACTTTTGAATCTTCAGGTACTGCGCCCGACAAACAGGTGGTAGCAGAGGTGAGAACAATGAGGGCACTGTCGTATTTTATTATGATGGACCTCTGGGGCAACATCCCGATCAACACTACATTCGGAAGTAAGGAAAAAGCGGTGAATACACCGCGTGCACAGGTCTTCGCTTTTGTGGAGAAAGAACTGCTGGAAGCTAAAACCGACCTGAGCAAAACAGTAGATGCAACAACTTATGGCCGCCCTACAAAATATACCGCCTTTGCATTACTGGCCAAACTTTACCTGAATGCAGAAGTGTATACAGGAACATCCCGCAACAGTGACGTACCGGCAGTATGCGACAGCATCATCAGCTCCGGGAAATATGCACTGGAAAATGACTACCTGGGCATGTTCAAGATCACAAACGGCCCTACAGTTAAGGATTTCATTTTTGCGATTCCGTATGATGGAAGTTATGCCCAGGGCCAGTTTTTTGCCCGCTATTCTATCCACCGCGCTATGAGGGCCAAATACGGCCTGCCATATACCACCGCGGGTGTAGTGAGTACTATCCCATCGTTCTACGCCAAGTTTAACCTCAGCGGCGATATAAGGAACAAGCAATGGCAAACAGGTCTGCAATACCTGAATAACGGAAGCCCGCTGCTCGTGGCCACAACAAAAAAAGGTTTTGATGAAGATTATACAGGAGCAGACGGTTCTGCAGCTTACAGTTACCAGGTAAACCTGACGCCTGAGGTGGTGCTAAAAAATGTGGCTTCCTTTGATGTGGGCAACGATGAGAAAGCATGGTCTGTTGGGTACCGTAACAACAAATTCTACCCTGACAGTACTTCCACCACCAGGAACCAGGGCAATGACGTCCCTGTATTCCGCTATGCTGATGTAATGCTGATGAAAGCTGAGGCAATCCTCAGAGGCGCAACTGCCACGCTGGGACAAACACCACTGACCCTGCTGAACGGGATCAGAACGGCAAGATCAGCACCTGCGGCAACGGCCGTAACACTGGATGTGTTATATGACGAGCGCTGCCGTGAGCTGACGTGGGAGTCATGGCACAGGAATGATATGATCCGTTTCGGGAAGTTTGAAAGTGCTTACCTGTACAAGACGAACACGGACACCTACAGAAGGATCTTTCCTATTCCAAGCACAGTACTTACATTAAATTCGGCCATGACTCAAAATCCTGGTTACTAATTCTTAAATTGCTTAGTATAAAATTTTGATATGATTCATAAAAAATGTCTCTTGTTCATATTCCTCCTGCTTTCGGCAGGAGGATATGCCCAGGGGCTTGTTACCAATGCCGCTTCGGCGCTGATCAAACGTGTCATTCCACATCATGCAGACCAGTTCGTGCTGGAACAAATTCCTGTTACCGCAGCAGGCAAAGACCGTTTTGAGATCGAAAGCCGAAATCGCAAGATCATTCTGCGTGCCGGTAACGGTACGGCTTTTGCCTCTGCATTGTACTATTACCTTACGGAGTTTGCACATTGCCAGATCACCTGGAATGGCACCAACCTGAACCTGCCGAAAGTGCTTCCTGTAGTAAAGGAGAAGGTAATGAAGAACAGCCCCTATGATTACCGCTATTACCTGAACTACTGTACTTTTAACTACAGCATGAGCTGGTGGAGCTGGGAACGCTGGGAGAAAGAGATAGACTGGATGGCACTGCACGGTATCAATATGCCCCTGGCTATCACAGGGCAGGAATATACCTGGTACAAGGTTTACAGGGAAATGGGATTTTCGGACAAGGACATGGCTGAGTTCTTTAGTGGCCCCGCCTATTTTGGCTGGTTTTACATGGGAAACCTGGATGCCTATGGCGGCCCGCTGCCGATGAGCTGGATTGAGAACCACAAAGACCTGCAGCTGAAGATCCTTCAGCGCGAACGCGAGCTGGGCATGAAGCCCGTTTTACCTGCTTTTACCGGGCACGTACCGGCAGCATTCAAAAAGAAATTCCCGGCAGCAAAGCTGAAAACTGCCAGCTGGAACAACGGATTTGCAGATACCTATATCCTGGATGCTGATGACCCTATGTATGCCGAAGTAGGGCGTAAGTTCCTGAAGAAACAAACGGAACTTTACGGTACAGACCACCTGTATTCTGCAGATACATTTAACGAGAATGAGCCGCCTACGGATGACCCCGCATACCTTTCCAAACTGAGCAAGGGCATTTATGACAATATGAAACAGGTAGACACTGCGGCCATCTGGGTAATGCAGGGCTGGCTGTTCTACAGTGATAAGAAATTCTGGAAGCAGCCGCAGATCGAAGCCCTGCTGAAAGATGTGCCGAATGATAAAATGATCATCCTTGACCTGGCCACAGAGATAGAGCCTGTCTGGAAAACAACCAGTGCCTTCTACGGGAAACAGTGGATATGGAACATGCTCCACAACTTTGGCGGAAACGTAAGCCTCTTCGGAAGGATAGACGGCGTTGCCAAAAACCCGGCCCTGGCTTTAAAAGACTCGCAATCAGGAAACCTGAAAGGCATTGGCCTGACCATGGAAGCTATAGAGCAAACACCGGTATTGTATGAGCTGATGACCAGCCATACCTGGCGGGATACCCCCGTGGAACTGAAAGACTGGATGCCTGCCTACCTGCGCAACCGCTATGGCAAATCAAATGCGAAAGCAGATGCCGCATGGGAAGTGCTGAATAAAACTGTTTTTAACGGTAAGGTGATCCGTGACGGAGCAGAATCCATCATCGTTGGCCGCCCTACGCTGGATTCTGCCACGGTATGGACAAAAACCAGGCTGAACTATCATGCGAAGGAACTGCTTCCCGCCTGGAAACTGCTGATCGAAGCAAGTGATGCCGTTAAAGGAAGTGATGGATTTCAGTATGACCTGATTGATGTATCAAGGCAGGTATTAGCCAATTATGCCGCCCCCCTGCAGCGCTCATGGGCGAAAGCTTACCGTGACAAAGACCTGAAGGAGTTCAGAAGATCTTCCAAAACATTTCTTTCCCTGATCAGCGATATGGATACCCTGCTGGCAACCAGAAAGGATTTTTTACTGGGGCCATGGATTGCAGATGCTAGAAAATGGGGAACTACAGCAAAGGAACAGGCATTGTATGAGATGAACGCACGTGACCTGATCACACTCTGGGGCGATAAGGAAAGTCCGCTGCATGAATATTCCAACAGGCAATGGAGCGGCTTGCTGAACGATTTTTACCGGGTACGCTGGGAAAAGTATTTCGCCATGCTGGACAAGGCTTTGGTGAATGGCAAAGAACCTGATTTTAGCGGTTTTACCACACAGATCAAGGACTGGGAATGGAACTGGGTAAATACTCAAAAGGCCTACCCTGTGACTACCTCCGGAGATCCCGTTCGTGTGGCCAAACGCTATTTTGAAAAATACAATGCCCGTATCACCAAGAGCTATCAATAAATGACTGAAGTTATAAATGCCGAGCCTGTCACTACAACAGACCAGCTTAAAAAAAAGAGGCTCAGCTCCCTGGATGCGCTCCGCGGATTTGATATGTTCTGGATCATGAGCGGCGAGCATATCATCCATGCGCTGGCCAAAGTAACAGGCCTGCCGCTGCTGTTATGGATGTCTTCACAGCTCCATCATACAGACTGGCATGGGTTCACCTTTTATGACATGATCTTTCCGCTGTTCCTGTTTGTCTCTGGCGTGTCACTCCCCTATTCCGTAAGTTCAAAAATGATCCGGGACAGCAGGGGTCGCATGGTTGTTCCGGCGGAGAATAAAAAGATATTATACCGGTCAATGCTCAGGCGGACACTGACACTGATCCTGTTGGGGATGATTGTCAACGGCCTGCTGAAACTAAACAGTTACGAGGAAACACGTTTTGCCAGTGTACTGGGAAGGATCGGCCTGGCGTGGTTTTTTGCCTGCCTCATCTACCTGAACTCCGGCCTGCGGGGCCAGCTGATCTGGGTGATTGCCATCCTTCTGGGTTACTGGGCAATCATGATGCTGGTTCCTGTTCCGGGTTTCGGTGCGGGGAGCCTGACACCCGAAGGCGCACTGTCATCTTATTTCGACAGGTTATTCCTGCCCGGCAAACTGCATAATGGCGTTTTCGATCCTGAAGGATTGCTCACTACGGTGCCCTCAGTTGCCACGGCGATGCTGGGCGTATTTTGCGGAAGTTTTTTACAGTCAACCTCGTTTAAGCTAAAGCGGGGCCCGATCCAGTTGAAAGACGTACAAAAAGGATTGGTGTTACTGGCGGCAGGACTCCTGCTGCTGGCTATCGGTTATGCCTGGGGTTTGGTGTTCCCTATTAATAAAAGACTATGGACCAGCTCCTTTGTGTTGGTTGCCGGTGGATGGAGCGCGATATTACTGTCACTCTTCTTCATGGTCATCGATGTAGCCGGATGGAGAAAATGGGCTATACCTTTTATCTGGGTAGGTTCAAATTCTATCCTGATCTATATGTGCGCAGAAGGACTGGTTAATTTTGGAAGCACCGCAGCCTTTCTGTTTGGGGGAACAGTAAACCTGCTGCCCCCGGAATGGCAGCCTTCAGGGACAGCCATCTCCGTTACCCTGGTACAGCTGCTGTTGCTCTGGATCTTATACCGCAAAAAGATCTTTCTGAAGATCTGATTATGCGCTAGACACTAGCTTATATTAAAAGAGGCCGTATCATAAATCATGACCGACCTCTTTTAATATAAGTTAGGATTGGTAATGATTTCCCTTTTTGCTGATCCTCAATCGCGTCCAGCAATCTCGCAGCATTTTTAGGGCTTTTCAATAAATAAAAAGTCTCTTGCATGCTGTCATAATCAGCTTTGGAAAGTACCACTACGTCTTCACCATTTGAACGGGTAACAAATAAGGGCGAGCGGCTTGCTAAAACTTTATCCAGAAATGACTTTAAGTGTTGCCTGAAGGCAGTATACGTAGTAATTTCCATGTTTAATATATTTCCCATAGAGATAAAATTAAGGTTTAACATGTACAAGTTCCTGTACATTAAAATCTGTTAATTCACCAAATATAATCAATATTAATTAAATAGCAAATTAATATTTCTTTAAATAACATTAAAACTCATTTGAGTTACAAAAACAGATTTACCTCGACATATCTGACATCCACAGATTTTGCAGCCCCAGCGTTACATTCGGCTGATCCGAGGCTGTAATGACCAGCTCCCCGCCTTTCATGATCTCTTCGTGTGTGATCCAGGTTCTGTCCAAAACTTTACCGTTCAGCTTTACCTGTGTTATATAGGGATGACGGTCACTGTAATTCTCTGTGGTGATCTTAAAAGTCTTCCTGTTTGGCCATTGAAATGCGACCTCCGGGAACAAAGGCACGTTCAGGTAATATACCGGAGCGCCTACACAGGCAGGAGAAAAACCGCATGCAGCAAATACAAACCAGGCAGAGTTTGCTCCCGCATCATCATCCATGGTACGGATAAAAGCATCAGGCTGGTTCTTGTAGATCCTATCGATAAAGGGGTCTATACCCCTGCTGTTATCATTAAAGTAGTACTGCACCACGGTATCTGCAGCGAGCTTGTGCACCAGAGCCTGCGATTTATAAGGTTCGGTAGAAGCGTTGTACATGAACGGTGCCTGGATATCCGGTTCGTTGGCATGGTTGTACTGGTCATTGTCAAAAAAATGATCCAGCTGTTTGATATAGGCGGCATTACCACCCATCAGTTCTATCAGTCCTTTCAGGTCAAAAGGGGCAAACCATCTGTATTGCAGGATGGTACCCTGGTATAATCCACGGGCAGACACCTGGTCTACATCCCTTTTGGTAAGGTCTTCAAAATCTTTCTTCCAGTAGGTTTTATACTCCGCGGCCTTTGTCAGGTATTTTGCACTGAGGTCATCTTTCTTTAAGGCCTTCAGGATCTGCGACAATGCCCAGGCATCATAACTGGATTCCAATGCTTTATCCGGATGGCTGTAATCCAAACGGTCAGCATCTTTGATCAGCGAGTCACAGATACCGGCAAAATCAACTTTGTAGCCCTTGCGGTAGGCATCCAGCAGCACCACAATGGCATGTTCAGTTCTTACAGTATTGGAAGGCTCATGCTGCGTAGCATAATCCTTTTTTCCATGGACATACAGGCTGGCGATTGAGTTGGTGATCCCACTGTATTTTTCCGGTACGGCAAGAGCCAGTAAAGGCAGCTGCGTACGGTAGTTGTCCCAGATGGCCCAGCCATTATACCGGGCTTCTCTGGCGTGCTGCAAAGTCCCGTCGGTAGCGCGGTAACTGCCGTCTTTTTCAGTGATCACATAAGGAGATTGCATGGTACGGTACAGCAGGGAATAAAACAGCTTTTCACGTTCAGCATCACCTTTTACGCTAATGCGTCCCAGTACTTCATCCCAGCCTTGTGTACTGGCTGCCTGCATCTGCGCAAACGCCCTGTTATCCAGCGCTGACTTCGCATGGGCCACGTCTACAGAAGAAAAAGAAATCCTGATCTCCGCATTGCTTTCCCCGGGATTTAGTGTTGCTGTTAATTTATGATTGGCACTGTCTGCCCATTGAACAGGTTTATCAATGCTGATAAAATAGTAAATCTTATAGGTTCCCACACTGCAGGTCGTCTTTGCCTCAACATAACCGCTGATACTTTGTCCGTTCAGGTCATGCTGCTCGCTGACAAACCTGTTAGCCAGCGTATGGCTCAGGTCAAAATAGAACCCTTTAGCACCTGCAGGGAAATCGTAATGCTCAACCCCCTGTTTTTCTAGCACAGTGAATGCCGCTTTGATCTTATTGGAAAAAGCGACTTCATAATTACCGGGAGCAGCAGACTCTGAGGTTTTGATCAATGCAGAGGCAGCCGGGCTTTCACCAAGGTAAGGTTTGATCAGGATATTTCCGCCGCTGCCCTGACAGCCTACGCCTTCAAACCTGTTGTGCGTAAACCCAAGGAATACTTTTGCCTTATACTCATATCCTGCATGCAGCTTGGGATAGGTTTGCGGACCAATGCTCAGCATGCTGAAAGGGTACGTAGCGGCAGGCGTCATTTGTCCGTGATCACCGGATGAACCTAAAAACACATTGACGAGGGCAGCTTTCGATGGCTGGCCCGCAGGGCTTTGCGCGGCTAAGGTAAGGGGCAACAGGAACAAGCTAAGAAGGAGATATTTCATGATGTGGGAAATAATGGGAATATTGGGCGAAATTTAAAAATAAAAGGAGAAGAAACACGTGTTTCTTCTCCTTTTAAACCGGCTGCCGGGATTAGTAACCAGGATTCTGGTACATTTTTTCAGGATTCAGTTTATATTCATCTAATGGAATAGGATAATACCTGTCTTTTGTACTGAAATTGGCCAGTTTGGCAATTCCGAATGTTGCTTGTGATTTGGCTTTAAAGTAGGCCACCAGTTCAGTCGTACTGAAAGTTCTGATCAGGTCAAACCAACGGATATGCTCAAATGCCAGTTCTACCCTGCGTTCGTGCAGGATCGCCAGTTTCAGTGTAGGGAATTTAGCACTGTAAGCAGGATCTGCACTTGCCACTGCGTATAAAGGGACACCAGCCCTTGCACGTACCATATCCAGGTACTGGATAGCAGCAGCAGTATTGCCCTGAGCCAGGTTACACTCTGCAAGTAATAAGATGATATCTGCGTAGCGCATCAGTGGTGTATTGTTTCCACCGTAACCATTTGCAGTTGCCTCAGCACTTGCATCCCGGTATTTGGTTACAAAGTAGTCCAGAACAGATGGTGCTGCAGCATATTTCACAGAGAAAGTTTTGCGCGGATCGGTAGTTTCGTACTCATCTACCAGGTCTCTTGTAACATTTCCACCTGAACTTTGACCGGCTTTACGGGAGTTGATAGTTTCACCCAAAGCCTGGTTGTTAGCGGCAATAGCTGAGCTATAGGTTATATTTCCCTGGATATTTACAATTTCGAAAATCACTTCATTATTTACCGCTGTTTTCTTGGCCACATCAAATACATCTGCATATGGAATAGTTGACAGCGTAGTGAAAGGACGCATATTGTAGCAGGCTGTCAGGTAGGTATTGGCATTGGCAAGGTTCTCAGCTTTACCATCTGATAAAGTAGAAGCCATAGTTAAGTAAACCTGTCCAAGCAATCCGTTAATGGCTGCTTTACCAACACGGCCGGCATTACCACCGGTTTGCAGGTTTGGAAGGTCACTGGTCAATCCGTCTTTTAAATCAGCCACGATCTGCGCATAAACAGCAGCTTCCGGTTGTCTGTATGTATTTGCTGTAACTTCTTCAGTAGTGCTTAAAGGAACAGTTACCACTGGCACCGGACCCCATTTTCTAACCAGCTGAAAGTACATCAGGGCTCTGATGAATTTAGCCTGCGCCAGGTATTGCCCTTTGGTAGAGGCGCTGGCGAAGGTAACTTTATCAATATAAGTAGTAACGGTATTACATCTGGTAATTGCCTGGTACAGGTTCAGCCAGTGCGTTTTCAAAAACGTATTTCCCGGCAGGATACTGAAGTCTCCGAACTGGAATGGCTCGCCTGCATTAGACTGGGCATCGTTTCTGCCCGTATCGTCAGAACGTTCATCAGTGTATAAACCACTGGTTTCACCAATATTATCTCCCGATCTTAAAGCCTGGTATGCGCCGTTTACCGCCAGAAGTACATCGTTCTCAGTTTTAAATGATTCTGACAAGGGAACCGCATTAGGGTCAGTTTGTTCAATAAAGCTTTTCTTGCAGGATGTGAATGACATCAATGCGACAAGAAATATGATTGTAATTTTTTGTGTTTTCATTTTAATATGATTTGTAGGACTGATGACTAGAAAGTTACTTTAATACCTAAACTGAAAGTTCTCGCCAAAGGATAGTTTCCATAATCAACACCCGGTGCTAAATTTGCTGTACTTGTACCTGTTGCAGTATTGGTTGCAGCGATATTATAATCTACATCAGGATTGTACCCTTTATATTTAGTCAGTGTGAATGCATTATCAACCGAACCGTAAACCCTGATGTTCTGAACTTTCAAACGCTCACTCAGGCTTTTAGGAATGTTGTAACCCAAGGTTGCATTGGTCATTCTCAGGTAAGAACCATCCTGTAAATAGAAAGAAGAAAGCCTGGTACTGTTACTTTGCGTTCCACCACGTGAAGGACGGTAGTTTAAGCCGCTTCCTGGTTGTGCTTCAGAAACATACCTGTCTGCAACTTCCACATACTGGTTACCGGAACCTTCAAAGTTGTACAGGTAATAATCCTGTCCGTCCAGCACTTTGTTGCCATAAGAACCATTGAATGAAGTACGCAGATCAAATGCTTTGTAAGTAAATGACAGCGCAAATCCATAAGTGAATTTAGCATAAGGACTGCCGATCACCTGTTTATCCTGTTCGTTTACGATACCGTCTTTGTTTACATCTTCAAAATAAAGGTCGCCTATTTTTGCAGGGTTAGTTGAAGCAGATGATTGTGCTACTTTGCCTACGTTATCAGCTGTTAATCTTCCCAGCACTTTGTACCCGTAGAACATACCGATAGGTTGTCCTTCTGCAGTGATGTGTGTTAAATAAGAACGTTCAGCACCTGTGGTATAGATTGTGCTGGCACCACCTAAGTCGAGCACTTTATTTTTATTGAATGAGATATTACCGCTTGCACCAAAGGTGAAGTCACGGCCTCTGATCACTGTTCCGTCGATCTGGAAATCAAGTCCTTTGTTCTGAACCTTACTGTCGCTTAAGTTGGTCAGGATACTCGGGTAACCTGAAACTGCAGAAATTGGCTGCAGGAACAACAGGTTATAAGACCGGCTCAGGTAATAGTTCACTGAGAATGACAAACGGTTTTTCAACACTGAGATATCAGTTCCAACGTTATACTGTGAGGTAGATTCCCAACCGATATTGGCATCTTTAATCGTATTTGGATAAACTCCTGAAGAAACCGTTCCCGAACCAAATACCACACCTGTTGCAGAACCCTGTGTTTGTATAGAGTTGTAGTTACCGATGTTGTTATTTCCGCTTAGCCCCCATGAAGCACGGAGCTTAACAGATGACTGCTGCCCAAGGAAATCGTTGTACCAGTCTTCCTGTGACAGTGTCCATCCGGCTGCTACTGAAGGGAATGTTCCCCATTTGTTTAATGAACCAAACCTTGATGAACCATCTGTACGTAATGAACCTGTCAGGAAATACTTGCTGTTGTAGTTATAACTGAAACGCCCGAAGTAAGAGAGCAAAGTATATTTTTGCTTGTAAGCCTGGGTTAGTGTTAAAAACGCAGGATCGGCACCTTTACCTGTGATCTCGGTAACGTTATCATTTGTAAAACCTTTAGCTGTTAACCAGGTAAAGTCGTTACTGTTCTCCTGTGCAGAATAACCACCCAGAACATTAAGATGATGTTTACCGATGGTTTTATCATAATTCAGCGTAAACTCAGCCAGCTTATCTGTCTGTGTAAGGTTTTTCGCCTGCGCATTTGCATTTGCAATAGACTGTGCTGAATATGGCGGGTTGCTTCCTCCGGCACTTAAGCTTGTTGGCAAATAATAATCATATTTCTCATTGTATACCTGCGTACCCAGATTGGCTTTAAAAGTCAGGCCTTCAAGGATGTCATAAGTTGCATAAGCGTTATAAGTGTTTCTATAACCCAATCTTGTGATCTTGGTTTGTTCTGCCTGCGCAATCGGGTTTTCAATACCCTGGTAACCGAACTGGTTAGCCAATGCATTCTGTGCATATTGGATAGGTACACCATTTGCGTCACGGGCAGCAAAGTATGGAAGATATAGCAGGGCAGACATCATTGGACTGAAACGGCCTTCTTCTACTTCATGTCCGTTGGTTTGTGTGTAGGAAATGTTTGCACCAACCTTCATGCGTTTGTTCACATTCGCTTCGATGTTAGACCTGAAGTTAACCGTCTTCATTGAAGTTGCGGTAACAATACCATCCTGATCCTGGTAGCCACCGCTCACAAAATATTTGATGTCTTTGGCACCACCTGAAAATGACAGGTTATGACGCTGGAAGAATGCATTTCTGTACAGTTCATCCTGCCAGTCTGTATTGGTTGTAGGGGTGATCAGTGATTGTGTTCCGAAATTATAGATAGCGGGGTCAATACTTACCGAACCACTATTCCCTACAAGGGCAACCCTGGTGGCATTGGGATCAGAATACATGGCATCTGTCCATGGTTTTCCGGAATTCACTACCAAATCCTTATATGCGTTATTGTGGGAATTGATAGATAGTTCTGCAAACTGGGTAGCATTTAACAGCTTTATTTTTTTGGCAAGCTGGGAAACGCCCATCTGAACATCATATTCAAATCTGCCCCTGCCATCTTTTCCTTTTTTTGTAGTGATCAGTACCACACCACCCGCAGCCCGTGAGCCATAGATAGCAGCTGAAGCCGCATCTTTAAGGATGTCGATCGTCTCGATATCTTCAGGATTAACGAATACGTTATTTCCTGCCGGATATCCGTCGATCACATATAATGGATCTGAACTCGCATTTAGCGATCCGATACCACGTACACGTATTTTTGTACTTGCATATGGGGCACCGCTGGTTTGGGAAACCTGTACACCAGCTACTTTACCTACCAGTGCCTGGCCAACGGTTGGAGCTGATAAATTCAGTTCCGAAGCTTTTACGCTGCTGATCGCTCCTGTAACATCAGATCTTCTGACCTTCTGGTAACCGATAGCTACAACTTCCTGCAGGGAGTTACTCGCTTCCTTCATACGGATGGTCAGTACCCTTTGATCGCCTACCTGCACATCCTGCCTGTCATAACCTACGTAGTTGAAACTCAGCTTTGCACCTGAAGTAGCATTGATTGCAAATTTACCATTCACATCAGTACCTACTTTCCTGCCCGAAGCAAGGTCAACAACCGTTACACCCGGAAGCGGGAGGCCGTTCATGTCAGTTACCGTACCGCTTACAGGAACATCCACCGCCGGTTTAGTACTTTTTACAGGGGCAACAGCGGCCTGAGCCTGCTTCTCTACCCTGATCAGTACATGGTTGTCATCTACTTGGGTAACATTCCCTTTGTAATCTTTCAGCAGGTCTCTGAGGATGGAATATACAGACTTATTCTCAACCGTTAAGGAAACCCTTTTTTTGGCATCGATTACATTGTCATAGCCAATAAGGAAATTTGACTTTTGCTCGATCAGTTTAAAGACCTCTCTTAAAGTGAGGTTTTTTGCAGTGAAGGAAACATTGGTATTATTCATCGTTTGCGCTTCTGCGGCAGATGCCGGAAGGCTGAACTGAATAAAAAACACAGCAGCTAACAGTAGTTTAGCACACCGGGAAAAAGGGATTAGATAAAATTTTCGCATTTTTTTGATTTAAGGATACAATGTGTTTAATACTGATTTTTTGGGTTAATGATTACTTTTCTTCCGTTCATGGTATAGGTCATACCGGTAAGTGCTGACAGGACATTAAGCACTTTATCGGGGCGTTCGTTAAAAAAGCTAAGTGTATATCTTTTTGGATCGTGGATTTTTGTATTCAGCGTAACATCAAGATTATACCAGCGGCTGAGTGTCCGGGCGATCTCTTCATAAGAGGCGTTATCGAAATTCAGGTGGTTACTGCGCCATGCACTGATGGAATCAACATTTACAGTTGTTACCAGATGACTGTCATTCACTTTATCATAAACCAGGGCCTGGTTATGCGTCAGTGCTTTTGCATACAGTGCCGGTTCGGCGCTGCTGCGGCCTTCAACTTTCACCTTACCTGTGGATACACTCACTTTCACATGTTCATCTTCGGGATAAGCCTTGATGTCAAAAGATGTCCCCAGCACGGTGGTTTGCAGTTTTCCGGAATGGATGATGAAGGGCTTGCGGGCATTGTGGTGTACATTGAAAAATGCTTCACCGCTTAATTTAACTTCTCTTGTTTTGTCGCCAAACCTGGAAGAGACAAATACACTGGAACCCGAGTTTAAGAATACGGTAGTGCCGTCTTTTAGGGTGACTTCCTTTTTTACGCCGTTGAGTGACCTGATCTCTGTGAAGGTCTCTGCAGGGATTGCTTTTTTTGCAAACTTATTCCTGAAGAACAATCCGGATCCGAGCAGCGCAAGGAACATTGCAGCGATCTGCATCCAGCGATAGTTGAGTTTGCGTACTTCCGGCTGCACAGGCTGATCTGCGGCCAGCATAGCCGCTATCCTTGCATCCAGGTCTTCAAATACCGATGTTTCTTCGTTGCGGCTAAGCATTCTGCCTTTTTGCCCGTAGTGGCTTTCAAACCAGTTCTCCACGAGTTTACGTTCTCCGGCCGTGGCAGTTCCTTCCTGATAGCGCTTAAATAATGATTTGATGTTTTCGTCCAAAACTGTGCTTTATTAGAGCTCGCGCTCAAACACAGAATGTCCTTTAAGGAATTGTTAAGTTTAGATTAGGTTTTGGTACACATTCATATTCATTTAAATTGCAGCGTGATCTGCCATAAAGTTCTCCCCGCCCCAGACTTTCCTCGCGGTCCAGTCTGCAGCGGGATCTGTCCAGAAGGGATCACCCGCCGGCAAGCCTAAGGCCAGCATTCCTGTAGTGCACAGGTACAGGCTGCCGGTAGATATGTAATACTCACCCATATCAATCTGGTGACCGCAAAACCCTATGGTCAGCCAGCCATTCTTATCAAAAGTTCCGGGTGCCTCAATCATCCTTCTGATCACCAGGGTCAATGCCTCCCTTACCTGTGCAGGTTTAATGGATTCAGGCAGTCTTTTCAATAAGGCGGTCTGGCTCAGATGCTGCATTGCACCAAAGCGGTAAGCGAGCGACCTTCCGATCACCGGGAAAGTACCTTCAGGAGAGATCAGCCGCTCCTGGATCACAGCATACCTTACCGCCCTGTTGAGTATGGCCGTATAATTCTCTTTGCTGATCTTTCCTTTTGCAGCCATTACAGTAGTGATGTCAACTAGCATAGGCTGGATCACATAACTGTTATAATAGTCCCAGTGAAATGTTGGCCCGTCACCGTACATCCCATCCCCTTTATACCACTCATCATGTTTTTTCAGTGCATAATCCAGCCTTACAACATCATATTCCGCATCAAATTTCAGGAAGAAGGCTTCTATCATTCCCATGAACAGCAGCCAGTTGTTATAACCCGGTTTAATGACGCGCGTAGATTGCAGCGCTCTGATCACCTTTGCCTTCACTTCAGGCAGCAGCGGTTCCCATAACTGTTTCGGTGCCCTGATCAGCGCCTGCGCTAAAAAGGCCCCGTCTACCAGTGCCTGTTCATATTCCTGCCCGGTGAACTGCATAAAATCAGGTGATGAAGGATCAACAGCCTGTGCAATGCTTTGCTGTGCCAGCAGGATATACTTTGCCCTGAGTTTTCCTTCCTCAGTCTGGTCTGGCCCAAGTTCCAGCCAGGGAGACATTCCTGCCATCAGGCGGCCGAGGGCTTCAAGGTAAGTTACCTTTGTACGGTCAAGCTTACCGGAAGGATTTACTTCCACCGGCATGGTTGCTTTCAGCCGCCCTTTGCTTAAATTAAGCAGTACCGGATCAGCAATTTTAATTAGGGTATTTACCCAGTATTTGCGCGCGTTAACCGCAGCAGTACCACCAGAACTGTTTATCTCCGTGGCACCTGTTGCTTTAGCGGGTACCCCGGCGTTTGCCGCCCGAGCAGTATTTTCAGCTGCAGCTGCCAGGGCAGATTTCGGCGCAAGTACACTTAATGAAGCTGCCGCAGGCAACAGGGAAACAAAAAAACGTCTGTTCATCATATGCTAAAGGTGATCGTGTTCAAAAAAACCGGCTATACCAGGGGGTATAACCGGCCTGTCTAATTTAATATTATTATTTGAGAACCAGGATTTTCCCGTTACTGCCGGCAGAAGTGACCAGCTTTTTAACTGAGGGTTGTGTTACCCTGTGTAAAATAACAGCCGGTGCGCTATTGCCGGAAGCCAGTTTTACATTGTTAATGGTCAGCTTTTTTACATCGTCAAATACCAGAGGGGATCTGAAGTCATCTTTGAGGTATTTAAACGTGGTATTTTTGATGCTGATCCCCTCTGCATGGCGCACGTACAGTGCCCAGGCAGGCAGCTCTCCGAACATACTGAACTCAGGATATTCAGCTGCCATTTCAGGGATTTTAGCGAGTGAATCCAGTGATACATAGGCTTTGTTTTTATCTGCCCCACCACCATAAGTGACCACTATATTTTCGAGTGTAACATCCTGTACGGGATGCCCGGGCAGGCCCACGATTTGTGCGGGCAGCAGGTTATGCGGGTAGATATCTTCTTCAGGAGGGCCTTCGAGTGCATAACCGGCATCCGTTTTCGCATTCGGCACCTCTACATTCATATCGCTGATACGGATCCTTCTGATAATGCCCGGAGGCGAGGTTTTCCGGCGTTGCCCTAAGCGGATAAAGATCGCCCCGCCGGTGTTTTTAGCAATGATATGGGATACGGTTACATCTTCCATGGTTCCGCCATCTACAATTTCAAGGGCAATAGCTGTTCTGTAGGTATCAAAGGCATAGATATTCTTTACCCTTATATTTTTAAAGCCACCCACTGAAGCCGTTCCGAATTTTACGCCGCTTGCGCTGGAACGCACCTTGCAGTCCGTCACCAGAACATCTTCACAGGCACTTTTCGGGTCGCTGGATTTCAGGCAGATCGCATCATCGGCAGCATCGATATTTGAGTTTTTCACTACTACATGCTGGCAGTCCTGGATGTCAATACCGTCATTGTTCCAGTAAGCTGTGCTTTTAACAGTAATACTGTCTATAGTTAGCTGTGTGCAATGGTTGTAGGTCTGCACCCAGCAGGCGGCATTGAGCAGGGTTACGCCCCTGATCAGCACCTTATCACTGCGCTGGATCTCTATCAGCTGCGGGCGGAGCCTTTCATTGGGGCGTTTCAATACCAGGGGATCCATTACAGATCCGTTTTTCACCATTTTCAGCACATTTAAAGCCAAAGTCCTCCCCTGTCCATTGATCGTTCCCTGACCGGTAATACCTATGTTCTGCTGATCATCTGCAATTAAAAGTGCATACCAGCGGTCGTTCCTTTCATAATCTGCAAGATTGGTGCTTCCCAAAAGGACCGCGTTTTTTTGCAGCACCAGTTCTACGCCCGTTTTTAAATGTACCGTACCGGTGAGGAAAGTTCCTTCCGGTATGATCACTTTACCACCACCCTTTGTATTTATCTCATCTATCGCTTTCTGGATAAATTCAGTATTCATTTTCAGCCCGTCACCAATGGCACCGAAGTCTTTGATATTTGCTGTCTGTGCATAAGTATATAAACCAAACAGGATAAACAGTAAGGTTAAACTCGTTTTTAATTTCATCATTTGATTAGTGCTGGTATTTTATTCGTCCGTAGTCTGTACATCTTACTGTAAACCTTATTGAAAATTATATTGATAATGATAGGTCCCTGAGCCCAGCGAAACTTTAACATCAGTGGTGCCGTTAGCCTTTGCCAGTGGTTTATTGTTCAGCGTAATCACTGCAGCTGCAGATTTCGGGAGGGTGACTTCAGCCGTGGTATTTGGCGGAACGGTAACATCCAGCTGGAATACGCCATTCAGGAGCTGCCATTTTGTACCGGCCTTTCCGTACAGGGTTTCCAGTTCTGCGTTCACCAGCGTTAAATTACCACCGGGATGCGGGGCAATACGGATCTTCTTGTATCCGGCGGCGGTCTCATCGGTATTGAGCCCGGCCATTACGCGGTACATCCAGTCGCCAATAGCACCATAAGAATAGTGGTTAAAGGAGTTCATGCTTGGGTCCTGCATATCGCCGTTGGCCTTGATACCATCCCATCGTTCCCAGATGGTGGTAGCCCCTTTAGTCACGGGGTATAACCATGATGGATAAGTGTCCTGCAGCAATAAGGTATAAGCCATATCATCATACCCAAACCTGCTGAGCACATGGCACAGATAGGGTGTTCCCAGAAAGCCTGTAGTGAGGTGATTGCCATAATCTTTAATGTTTTGCACCAGGCGTTTGGCCAGCTGGTCCCTCCTGTCAACAGGAAGCATATCAAAAGATAATGCCAGAGCCGCCGCAGTCTGGGTACCCGAGACCAGCCTGCCGTTTGCCGTCATGTATTCCTTTACAAAAGCATCTTTTATCTTTTCCAGCAAAATGCTGTAGGTTTTAACATCTTCAGTTTTCCCAAGTACAGTGGCTGCATTGATGAGCAGCTGCGTGGAATGCGCATAAAATGTCTGGCAGATCAGGTATTTGTCTGTCACAGCAGCCTTACCGCCATCATCCGTAGGGCTTGGGCTGTAAAAACACCAGTCGCCAAAGTGCGTACCCGTGTTCCATAGGTTGTCCACACTCTTACCCTTCATAAAATCTACCCATGCTTTCATGCTGCCATACTGCTGTTCCAGTATCCGCTGGTCACCATAAGCCTGGTAAACACTCCATGGAATGATGGTTGCTGCATCTCCCCAGCCTGCCACACCTGCAGAGGTTTTCGACATCATATCCGGTACTACCCAGGTAACGGCACCATCCTCATGCTGATCTGCCGCCAGGTCTTTCAGCCATTTGCTGAAAAATCCGGCTACGTTCATATTGTATTCGGCGGTACGGCTGAATGCCTGTGCATCGCCCGTCCAGCCCAGCCTTTCATCACGTTGCGGGCAATCTGTAGGAACGTCAAGGAAATTCCCTTTTTGCCCCCACTGGATATTGTGCTGCAGCTGGTTTAACATCGGGTTTGACGTTACCAGGCTGCCTGTGGGCTGCATATCAGAATACATTGCTACCGCTGTAATCCCAGCAGTATCAAGTTTCCCGTCATAACCCTCAATTTTGATATAGCGGAAACCCTGGTAAGTAAAATGAGGCTCATGATGTTCCATTGTGTTACTGCCAAGGATGTATTTAAGCTCACTTTTCGCATGGCGAAGGTTGGTGGTATAAAAATTACCCGTTTTATCCAGCACCTCTGCGTGGTAGATCCGGATCTCATCTCCCGGTTTACCTTTGATGTTGAGCACCACCCAGCCCACCAGGTTCTGGCCGAAATCGATTACCATTTCTCCTTTGGGCGTAGTGATCAGTTTCTGCGCATGGAAGACCTCATGTTTCCTCACTCCCGGCAGTTCCGGGGCTATCAGATTCGTTTTTACTCCATCAGCTACACTGACCTGCTGCCAGCTGCTGTCGTTGTAACTGCCCAGGTACCACCCTTTCTTTTCCAGCCTGCTGTCATATGTTTCGCCATTATAAAAAGAAGAGGTGAGTATAGGGCCGGTGGCCGATTTCCAGGTTTCATCAGAACCGACGGTTTCTTTTGTTCCGTCAGTATAATTCAGCTCCAGCTGAAACAGCAGGGCAAGGTCTTTACCCCAGATGTTTTTCCATTTATCCAGGTGCCCGCGGTACCAGCCATCCCCAACCATTACGCCAGCTGCGTTTTTTCCTTTGGCCAGCAGTGAAGTGACATCATAAGTTTGGTATTGCAGGCGTTTTTTATAGCTCGTCCAGCCTGGTGCAAAGTAATCGTTCCCAACCCGGTGCCCGTTTAAATAAGCTTCAAATACGCCGTGGGAGGTAATATATAAACGTGCAGACTTCAGGGTTTTGTTTACACTGAAAGCCCTGCGGAACATAGGGCTGGGCCCGTCTGCCGTATCTGCAGCAAGGTTACTTTTGATCCATTTGGCTGTCCAGTCAGACGTCTTCAGCAAGCCCATTTCCCAGAATGCCGGTTTGCTCCATTCTGAAGAGTTGCCTTTATTGTCCCGGATTTTCACCTGCCAGTAGTAGCGCTGCGAAGAAACAAGGGCAGGCCCATTGTATTCCACAAGGACAGACTGGTCAGATTTCACCTTTTGCTGCTGCCAGAACATGTTCTTTCCTTTGGTCAGCGAAACGGAGTCAGTTGCCACACGCAACTCATAGCTGGTCTGCATCACGTCCGTTCCCGGGGCACTGATCTTCCAGCTGAGCCGGGGTTTAGCGATGTCTATCCCCACAGGATTATGCTGGTATTCAGCGGTAAGTGCAAATAAGGAAAGTTTTTGCGAATAGCAGGACATGGAAACTAACATGCCGATGATCAGCAGTGAGAGGTATCTCAACATGATTTCGGTATTTCCTGGTTTCGTTTTGAGTTGAAGTAAGCGCATCAGTTGGTCAGGTTTAATTTTACATTGGTCAGGTCTGTTGAATTGGGGCCTACCATCACGGTAAACTCGCCGGGTTCGGTGATCCATTTACCGTCCTTCCAGAATTCGAGGGATTTGCGGCTGAGGGGGATCTGCACTTGTTTAGATTCTCCGGGCTGCAGCGTGATCCGCTGAAATCCCTTTAGTTCTTTCAGCGGGCGGGCCAGTGAAGAGATCTCATCACGGACATACAGCTGTACGATCTCGTCGCCTTTCATTTTTCCAGTATTTTTTATGGTTACTTCCGCATATATGGTGTCAGCCGTGGTCATCGAGGATTTCGAAAGATGGAAGTCTGTATAGGCAAAGTTCGTATAGCTCAGACCAAATCCAAAGGGGTAAGTTGGCTCAAATGAAGAGCCCCAGATCTCGCGCGGGCGGCCTGGCGCCAGGGAGTTATAATAGGCTGGTACCTGGCCTGCATTGCGCGGATAGGTAACCGTTAATTTCCCGGAAGGATTGAGGTCGCCAAAGATGGCTTCTGCAATGGCAGTACCCGTATCCTGGCCTGCAAACCAGCCATCAAGGATGGCCGGGATATGTTCTTTCGCCCATTGGATACCCGGAGGGCGGCCATGCAAAAGAACCAGCACCACAGGTTTTCCCGTAGCTGCAATTGCTTTCATTAGCTGGTCCTGGGCACCCGGCAGTGCAATATCATCACGGTCTACATTTTCCATCACCGTTTTATCGTCATCACCCAGTACGAGGATGCAGATATCGGCTTGTTTTGCAACCAACACGGCCTCAGCAATTTCCCTGTCCTCAGGATGCTGGATGCTGGTGCCTTTGGCATACAGGATCTTTGCCTGTTTTCCTGCGGCATTTTCTATCCCCTGCCTCAGGGTGATAAAATGTTTAGGCTGCTGCGTGGAGTAGGTTCCCAGGCGGATGGTATCTGCATTGGGGCCAATAACCGCAATGGTCTTGTACTGGTCTTTTCTGAGCGGCAGCAGCTGACCTGCATTTTTGAGCAGGATCAGGCTTTTTCGTGCAGCCTCAAGCGCCAGCTGGTCATGAGAGCGGTCATTCAGTACCTTTTTATAATTCTTACGCGGATAGGACAGTGAACCGTCAATTTGCGAGAAAAAGACGTCCGCCTCTACATCAGCGTTCTTTGTTTCAGTTTTAAGCTGGGCCATTTCCCTGCCCATCGGGTTTTCTTCATTTTCAAGGTGCAGTGCGAACTTAAATTCAAGCACTTTCCTTACGGCATCATCCAACAACTTAACGGGGATCTGCCCGTTTTTTACTGCTTCGGCCAGCGGCGGGCCATACATCCTGTTGGGGCCCCAGGTTTGTTTAAAGGCGAGCTCGGTGTGTACACCTGCCCCAAGTGCTTTCCTGATGGTTTCTACGCGGCTGCCGGTTGTCTTCAGGCGGTCCTGTACCCAGCGGATATCATTATTATCAGAAACTACCAATCCGTCAAAGTGGTACTCATCCCTTAAAATATCATTTAATACATAACTGTTGATATGGCATGGCACACCGTTCAGGCTATGGTGGGCAGGCATGATTGAACCTACCTGAGCCTCTTCTACTGCCGCCCTGAAGGGAGCAAGGAAAATCTCATGTAAGCTGCGCAGGGATATCTCCACCGCTGCACCGTTGGCACCTAATACAGGTTCGCCATCGGCAACAAAGTGTTTGGCCGTAGCCACCACATGATTGGTATTGTAACGTTCCTTTCCTTTGCCCTGCAGGCCATTGATAAAGGCAACACCGGTACGGCTAACCAGGAAAGGGTCTTCAGAATACGCTTCCTCAAAGCGGCCCCAGCGGGCATCCCTCACTACACCGAGCATAGGTGTATACACGTGCTGGATGCCCAGGGCGCGGGCTTCGGCAGCGATCACTGTAGAAACACGTTCCACCAGGTCCATATCCCAGGCACTGGCCAGGGCAATGGCCTGCGGGAAGGAGGTAGCACCTGCGGCCACCACCCCATGCAGGCACTCTCCTGCCTGCATATGCGGAATATTTAACCTCTTATTGGCATTGGGATAAAAAGAAGCGAGCTGATGTGTTTTCTCATCCAGTGTCATTTCACCGAGCAGCTGCTCAATTTTGGCATGTTCTTTTTGGGTTAAAGGAATATAACCCGCCAGCTGCTGTGCCTGTGTTTGCACAAAGGACAGACAAAACATGAGGGATAAAATAAATGGAATTGATCTCATAAATATATTTTGAAACAGGCTGTACCTGTTTAACTGTAAGCATGGTCATAAAGGCAAAAAAGCAAGAGGGGAGCAATCCTGCTAACCCGCTCTTGCTACTATTAACTATTATTAACTAACCTGAGAGCGTTAATTTCTTTAATAACCGGGGTTATTGACGATCTGTGCCCCAACATTCCTGTCTATTGCCGTTTGCGGGATAGGTAACAGGTTGTTATTTGGTGAAACGGATGCTGCCGAAGCCTCATAACCGAATCGTTTTGTTCTGTCATAGATCAGCCCCAGGCGGCCCAGTGTTAACATCCTGAACTCCTCTCCGTACAATTCACGGGCGCGTTCATCCAGGATATAATCCAAAGTAACCTCTCCTGCCGTAACCGGTGTTGCCTTTACACGTGCCCTTACTACATTCAGGTCTGCCGCCGCACTGGCAAGATTCCCTTTGTTCAGATAAGCCTCCGCCCTGAGGAAATACGTTTCCGGTAAACGGATCACATAAAAGTCCCTTACATAACCATTATCAGGGGTTCCGTTGATGTGTTTATCTGTTCCGAATTTTGCCCAGTTGGGATATACGTATAACATGGTGTCATCACGACTGGTCAGGAATGACTTAGGGATCAGGTCTTTGGGTTTAAAGCCAGTACTTGCGGCAACCGTAGGGCCGAAGTAAAACTTACGTTTGATATTCGTTTCATTGTTCCTCATATCGGTTCCGGAATTTTTCCAGATCGTATAGTTTACGTAATTGGTCATCCTGACAAAAGCCACGCCCCTGCCCGAAGTATCACTGGCCACATTGGGATAACCTGCTTTCACCAGTGACCATGGCTTAGACCACATCATCCTTTCAATCAATGGCCTGGTAAAAGGAGTTGCAACTCCGGGTGGCGCTGCCACACCGCCGGGTACTACCGCACCGGTTGCTGTAACCTCAAACTGGGCAACAAAAATACCTTCGGTGTTCCCTGTCTGCCTGTTCTGGTTGCCCATAGCAAAAAGGTCATAATAATAATCTTTGTTGATATCCAGTGCCGCAGTAGTATTGCGGCTTCCGAAACGGGCGTTTACCAATGCATATGACCCGTCAGTACCGTCAATGACACGGGTAGCCGCTGCAATGGCCCCATCGTAATCTTTCAGCGAAATATCCACTTCAGACAGGAAGTGATCTGCTGCGGCACGTACCACGCGGCCCGGAGCATTGGTAGTCAATGGCAGGTATGTTCTTGCAAATTCAAGGTCAGCCTTGGCAAAGGTCCAGGTTTCTTCACGGGTACTTCTTTGAAAATCTACCTTAGGTGTAGACACGGGCTCAGATACGATAGGTACCCCGCCGTAAACGTTGGCCAGGTTGCGGTAGGCAAAACCCCTGAAGAAACGTGCTTCAGCAATGCTGGCATTTTTTTCTGCCTCACTTGCCCACAATACATCAGGGTTTGCTGCTGCGCTGATCAAAGTATTTGCTACTTTAATCATATCATACTGCAAATTGAAAAAATCTGCAGAGATCGTTTCCTGCGCATTTACTAATCCCCAGTTATTGTATTTTGTGGTATTGTCCAGGGGATCAAACATCACATCAGTTCCCAGCCCAAGTACCCAGGCATCATGTACGCCATCCACAGCGGTATAAAGCAACTGTACATCGTGGTACATTGATGCACTTAGTGCGTCAAACTGTGCTTTACTCGTGAAACCACCTTCAACAACGAGCTTATCTTTGAGGTCTTCTTTTAAAAACTTGTCATCCTTGCAGGCAGAAAACAACAGGGAGCTTGCTGCAATGACGGTTAATATATGTTTATATGCTTTCATAGCTGTAATAATTTAATTAGAAGCCTAAGTTTAAACCAAACGAAACGGTACGCATGAGCGGTAATGAAGTGTTCACACTGGTGTTTGATGAACCGCCGTTACCACCGATCTGTGCGCCGTTGGCAGGATCCAAACCTGTCCAGCCGGTTATGGTGAAGAGGTTTGTGCCGCTCACAAACACTTTGAGGTTATTGATTTTTAATTTTTCGGTTACCTTTTTAGGGAAAGTATAGCTCAGGGACGCATTCTGCAGCCTTGCAAAGGTCCTGGACTGATAGAAACCATATGAAAAAGTATTGGCATAGTTTGGTCTCACTGTGGTTGTACTTTCGCGCCCGGGCATCCAGTACTCCTCATTCAGCCAGTTGGCCACCGTAGGCAAAACTGCGCCCGGATCAAGCCCCCGGATGTTGGTAGACATGAAAAAGTTGTCCTTACCGCCACCCACTATAGCGTTGATGCTAAAGAACAGCTGGAAATTTTTATAGGTGAAGGTATTGGATAAGTTCATATTGTAATTCTCCTTTCCATAACCGATCACAGATCTGTCTTTAGGATCAATTACTCCATCGCCATTCAGGTCACGGATCTTGAGGTCGCCCGGTACAAATATGTTTGTCCCGGTTGCTGTTTTATATTTGTTCATATACTCTGTATCAGAGCTTTGTACCACACCATCAACGGTATAGTCGTAAATGGCGCCCAATGATTTTCCGATAAATAAAGAGTTGTCAACGTCGTCATCTTCCTTACCGTCTTTATTTACATCCAGCCCGTATAAGTGTACCAGTTTATTTCTGTTCAGCCAGAAGCTATAGCCGGATTCCCATCTGAAACCGCCATCTGTTTTCAGGTTCACCGAGTTGAAGGTGATCTCAATACCTTTATTCTGTACCTCACCTATATTTGCATTGACATTCTGGAACCCTGTAAAGATTGGGATATAGCGGGTAAGCAGCTGATCGGTAGTTTTACTTTTATATACATCAATATTACCAGACAGGCGGTTATCGAACAAGCTAAAGTCCAGGCCAAAGTTAAGGGCAGCTGTTTTCTCCCAGGTAAGTGTGTTATTGGCGATAGAAGATGGTGTGCTATAGGCGGTACTGGTACTACCGAATACAGTGTATCCTGATCCGATCAGTGCCTGGGTAGCATAAGGGGATATTCCCTGATTACCCGTTTTACCATAAGATGCCCTTACTTTCAGGTAATTGATAAAGGTTAAGCTTTTCATGAAATTCTCTTCGCTCAAAGCCCAGGCTACTGATCCGCCGGGGAACCAGCCAAATTTATTGCCCTCAGAAAAAGCCGAATATCCGTCTCTTCTGATGTTTAGGGTAGCATAGTATTTTTGGGCGTAGTTGTAGTTTAACCTTCCGATATAACCTACGTTCTGGTATTTGGAGTACCCCCCGGCATTACTCGGCTCATTGATGAGACTGGTAGTTGCACCGTTGAGGATAGTTTGTGTAGTTGCTTTATAAAGGCCATTGTAACCCAGAGAGGTAGTACCAAAAGCGGCAAAATCTGAGCCGCTGACGGCAAGGCTTTCTATACGGGTATAGTCACGTGTGTAACCTGCCAGTGCATCTATATTGTGCTTGCCAAAAGAATGCGTATAACTCAGTAAATTGTTGATCAGCCAGTTGGAGCTGGATGTAGTAGACATTGATCCGTTCGCTTTTGATAAGAACTGCAGCGGATTGGCAATTTCTGCGGGCACCAGCGTATTGACCTCGGCACCTTCATGGTGGAAAGAGGCGAGTTTTGCATTTGCGCGGTTACCGGTAACATCAAACCTGAAGTTCAGCCCTTTGATAAACGGCAGCTTTGCATTCAAAAATCCCGTTCCCCTGATGCTGTTTGACCTTTCCAGGTTATCATCATAATAGCCCTGGGTAGTCACTGTACCATTGCCCCAGAAAGGATTAAACAACGAGGTATTGCCTGCAGGATACCTTTGCAGCAACTGGTTGTTTGTTCCGTCTACGTATTTATAGCTGAAAGGCGACATATAGGTGGCCATATACATATTTGGCGAAACACCTGAATAATCTGTCGAAGAGTAATAACCCGTGGCTCCGTATGACAGCCAGTCTGTAATATTATTTTCCAGTTTCAGTGTAAAATTTGGCTTTTTGAACTCATCATTGTACATGATCCCTTTCTGATCCAGGTAACCGCCGGAAAAGTAATAGTTCATTTTATCTGTTTTGCCGGAGATACTTACCTGATAGTTCTGGATCGGCGCATATTGTATCACCTCGTCTATCCAGTCCATGTTATGCCCTTCGTTATAGGCTTTCAGCTCCAATGGTGTCAGCACCTTGGTAATATCAGTAATGTCCTGGCCTCTGATTGACATGTTGTCTTTTCTCCATTGCAGGAAATCTTCGCCGCTGCGCATTTCCGGTATCCGGGTTGCGTTCTGAATACCATAATAGGTACTGAAGTTAATTGTCGGCGCATCAGTTCTGCCGCGTTTAGTGGTAATGAGCACAACGCCGTTTGCAGATTTAGATCCGTAAATAGCTGCTGAACTTGCATCTTTCAGGATGTCATAAGTAGCAATATCATTCATATTGATCTCATTCAGGTTCCCGTTATAGATCACTCCGTCCAGTACAATTAAGGGCGAAGTATTCGCGTTTACCGAATTCTGTCCCCTTACAACAATGTTTGGGTTTGCACCGGCACTTGTAGAAGGGCCAACGTTGATACCTGATGTTCCCTGCAGCGCCTCGAGTGCGTTGACGTAGGGTACAGAAGATTTAGGGCTGTCTTCCAGGCGGATGGTAGTTACCGCACCGGTTACATCTTTCCTCTTTTGCGTTCCGTAACCTACCACTACTACATCGTTCAGCTGGCTGGCATTTTCAGACAGGACAATATTGATGACGGCACGCCCGCTCACCTTTACTTCCTGGGGAGCGTAACCGATATAGCTGAAAGTCAGCGTAGCGTTGTCTTCAGTTCTCAGGGTATAAACACCTTTTGCATCGGTAATCGCAGCAGGGCCCGCAGAACTGCGGACACTCACACCAATCAGTGTTTCGCCCTTGCTGTCGGTCACCTTACCGGTAATGGTAATAGGTGCGTGTTTAACTGCTGCCAGCAAATTCTGATTCAGCGCACAGCAGAGCAGCATCAGGAGTGTGGTCAGCACAATTTTTCCAGTCCTTAACATGGAAGAACAGGAATAAATGAGTCGATTTTTCATCATACATAATGTGTTTAGATTGTTGGTTGATTTTGGTTGTGTTTGGTTGGGTGGTTCTCGTTCAACAGGCTTAGTGCTCGGATACAAAATTTATATTTGGTGCCGCGCACAAAGTATTTTAGAAGCACTGTGTGCGAACACAATTTTATAATTATTTTTTTATAAATCCTAATTTTTTTTTTAAGTTTGGCCATACGCAATGCAAAACATATGACATTGAGTAAAAAAACCACTTATAAATTGTATCCGAACGATCATTCGCGTTGCTGAATGGGAAATAAACCGAAAAGAACCACTCTTTAATAACCGTTTCTATGAAAAAGCTCTTACCATTAAGTTTGATCCTGCTGAATGCATTTAGTTACGCACAGAACAAGGATAAACTTACCCACGCCATCGATGTAGATGCGATCAGGCAAACGGAATTAACGGGTGACATCGGATTACGCCCCACAATCATGTCTGTAATGGCTAAACCAGCAAATGTTGATGCCTATCTGAAAAAATTTCCCACAAAAAAGTACTTTACATTTCCGGAAAGCAGGAAAAATTCGATCAGGCTGCTCGACGGCCTTCCGGAAAAGTGGCTTTCTTATTCAGCTAAACAGTCAGCAACGTTTTCAGACCAGGCAAGGCCCGGAGAGTATTTTGTTTTCCAGGTAGGTGTGTACGCATCAAAAGAGCCGCTAAAGAACATTAAGGTTAAATTTACGCCACTGAATGGTACCGGCGGAACGCAACTGAAAGACGTTACCTGTTTTAACAGCGGGGGCATCTCCTTTAAGGGCGATGAATTTAAGAAAGACCTGAACCTCGGTTCAAAAAAGGTCCTGCCTTTATGGTTCGGCGTACAAATACCGGAAAGCGCCAAAGGAGCCTTTAAAGGCACCATTGAAATTAAACCGGAGGGATTGCCCGCAACTTTGATTGCCGTAAACTTAAACGTAAGCGGAGAAGTTGCTGAAAACCGCGGGTATAATGACCAGAACTCTTTGTCACGCCTGGCATGGCTCAATTCCAAAATAGGGCTTGACGACGATATTACTACCGGGTATCAGCAGGTGGTGAGGAACCAGAAAACCATCTCCATTCTGGGCCGTACCATCAAACTTGCTGAAACAGGCCTGCCGGCAAGCATAGAGACATATTTTGACCTGAATAATGAGAAGATCCTTCCGGAGGGACAGCCCGTAATTGCCAAAGCACTTCAGTTTATTGTGGCGCAAAACGGCAGCCCGATGAAATTCAAGACAGGCACCACGCATTTTACGGATCACCTGCCGGGAGCAACCAGCTGGGAAACGGAACTCCGTAATGCTGATGTTGTGATTACCTTAAAGGGCCGTGCGGAATATGATGGGTTCATCGGCTACAGCGCAGTAGTTACCCCTTTGAAAAACACTGCTGTTGATGACATCAGGCTTGAGATTCCTATGCGCCCGGAGAAAGCAACATATATGATGGGACTGGATAAAGAAGGTGGTTTTTCACCTAAAGACTGGCACTGGAAGTGGGATGTGCCGGAAAAACACCAGGACGAAGTTTGGATGGGCGCTGTAAACGGAGGCCTGAAGGTGAAACTGAAAGGTAAAAACTACCGCCGCCAGCTGGTGAACATTTATTACCCTTTTGGCCCGCTGAAGGAACCGGAATCATGGGGAAACAACCATACCGGCGGTGTAGACATCGGCACGGTAGACAATGCCGTACTGATCAAAGCGTTTTCGGGCAAACGCAACCTGCAAAAAGGTGAGAGCTATGAATTCGATTTCGAATTGCTGGTGACACCGTTTAAAACAATCAACAAAAACATCCTGTTCAATGACCGTTATTACCACTCAGACATTGACACCAGCTTAAACTTTATCAAAGTAGCCAAAGAAAAAGGTGCCAACATCGTGGTAGTCCACCATAAAAAAGACATTTACCCCTTCATTGATTATCCTTTCCATGAAGAAAATGTCCCTGATCTGAAGGCTTTCATTGACAGTTCGCACGTAAATGGGCTGCAAACGAAGATCTACTACACCACCCGTGAGCTTACTGTAAACGCACCGGAACTTTGGGCCATGCGCGCACTGGACAATGAGATCCTGTACCCGGGACCGGGAATGGCTACACGGTCGCTCGTGAACCCAAAAGGCGTACACCCCTGGCTGGGAGAAAACCTGAAGGAGAACTTTATCCCCGGATGGGTAGCTACGTTTACA
>Ga0247730_1000194_pt1 | contig 58751 bp, 73 predicted proteins | sample UWRJL073202C2_FD_180959 | JGI IMG/M metagenome (GOLD analysis project Ga0247730, IMG submission 180959) | Plant litter microbial communities from Arlington Agricultural Research Station in Wisconsin, United States - UWRJ-L073-202C-2 | ecosystem: Environmental > Terrestrial > Plant litter >... | reverse complement strand
ATCGTCGACACATTCCTGCTGAGGTCAGGTCTTTGACCCTGTAGCCCAAGCCTTTCTCTAGCTACTTCTGCTTCCTTGTGTCTCCCGACGTGAAGAAGCCAGCGAGGAGAATGCGGGAAGAAAGGAGTTACGATTGCCATTGTCATCGCAATAACGGCAGGAACAGCGCTTGGAAATCTCCAGCTGAAGCTGCCCTCTGCCTGCACGGATCCATAACAGGTAAAGTACCCAATAAGCGTGCCCAGCGTGTTGAATAGTTGAATCATGGTTGCTAGACGTCCCCGACTTTTAGCCGGTGAGATCTCTGTGACTACAAGAAAATTTTTGAGCCTCACAGGTCCTTCGCAGTAATAGAGTTATTCACCATATACAGTGATGCTGGAGATAAAGAGCCCTTCTCCAACCCCAGCTATACAACGGCCGACGAAGAACTGGGCCAGCTTGTGCGAGGATGCCACAATGGTGGAACCTACAGCGAACACTAGCCCTCCCACGGCAATAGTGTACGTGCGAGAGATACGGTCAGATAGTGGACCAGATACAATGGACACTATGGCTGCTGCAATGAGAATACTAGAGACGAGCAAGCCTTGCGTCCAAGTGGATAAGACTCCAAACTTTTGTTGGAATTGTGGCATCACGGTGATGGGGCCAATGCTTCCAGTATCGAATCCCCATAACAAGCCGCCCAAGGCTGTGAAGACAGTGCACCAGAAATACAGCGGAATGGGTTTCCGAGATGAGGAGATACCCAAGGACGCTAGCAGACGACGAAGGGGACTTGCAGGGAGGGCATAGCTTTGGCTGTGGGGGAGGACCTCCATTGTGGCTCTCGACGTCAAGAGGGGATTTCGCGATATTAATTTTAATCATTGCAATTAACCGGCCCGATATTGCACGTGAGCGCGTTTGAGTCAAAGCACCATGAGGCGCGATTGATCGATCATGATGCGCCCATGCCCGCCGCCCTACTCAGGGTCAGAACGAACAGCGAAATTCGCAATTCTCGCCTCCTCAAAGGCAGGGAATGGGTGTAGGAAATGGGGGCACAGGCGGAGAGAATGTTCTGCTATCAGATACTGTGCACAGACACGTAGGGGCTACGTTTACAGCAACGCACAGCATGCCAACGACCCGGGCGCAATGAATGAAATGAAGCGCGCGCTCAACGCGATCGGGCGGAGTTTGAAACGCGGTGCCGAAAACCAATAAAGGAACGCGAGTCAAGGCGGCAGTGCGCTCAACTCCCTTGCTTCCCCACCACCACCACCAAGGACGCGACTGCCCCCGGACCACCGAGGCCTAGTCATCGTTCCAGCTTGTCAGTTTGTGTGAGTACTATACTCAATACCCAATCCATCGCATATTGCGTTTCGCGTTTCCTTTGTGTGCTGTGGCGTTTCATTGCATCCACTCTTTGTGATTTCAAAAATGCAACAAGAATATCCTTGTATTGCCCCGCAGTACTTGCATGACTCTAGTAGTCCATCTCCTGCCCTTGCAGCGCAGATTTCGCTCTATCAGACTCCCAAGGAGTCTACGAACGCACAGCCCTCCAAATACTATCGTCGCAATTATGATGAGCAGACTGTGCTAACGTCGGACAATGTCATTTGCAGAAATACCACCCCTGCTAGATATTCTTCGGCTTCTCGCGAGCCGAGTCCTACGTTCGCGATTCAGTCCCAAACCTACAACGCGTCAGCACCGTACTCCTTTGGCCCGGGCCAGCCAAATCTGCAGCCCTCAAACCCCTCTCAGCATGCCACAAACCCACGCAACGATAACACTGGCCATCACGCAGAGATAGCACGGCAAGCCAACGCCTTAGGCATTCCACAGACCCTCCCCAAACCTCCTTCAACCACTCCCCCTCAACGTACCGCCATGTCTGCTCCAGGCGATATACAGGACCCCATGGTCGCCGACTTTTTGGAAATGACCAAAAATTATCGCGCCATGTTAGGTGATCCACCCTCTGTTCCCACATCAGCGCAGTCGTCGACTGCCTATGAAGCATTGTCTGCAGGTGTGGATGCATCGTTTGAGCAGATCTTCAACTTCCTTGGTACGTCGTGTCGCTATAAGTGGCCATCGCTGTTAGTTGACCTGAAATCTTGCCCTTCCTCAGTCCCTCCACCTCCGGAGATGCAGAACAACTCCACTACCCTTACATCCCCTTCCTATGAGTATTTGGGCACTCCCCAATTAGATGACTTTGCATCGCCTCCTGAGGACACTCCCTACAACGATTTCCTCACAACACCGCTTTTCGACGATCACGACGACTTCCTCACCGGACCTGTCGTTGACGACGACACTCCCCTCATCACTGGACCATCCGACTACATGCCCGTTCAACCCCCAGTACCTGCTTCTGGGTCGGCGTTGAAGGCTCCCTTACCGGACAACATGTATACTCTGTCTCCAGATATGCCATTGGCCGACTCTTTCCCTCCTTCTCCTTATGGACGCAATCAGAATGAGTTGCCATCTTCCAGCTTAGATCCTACCTACACTGGGACACGAAGAAACGCTTCTTCGTCGACCATGATCCCACTGGATGCTCCTACTCAACAACGTCAGTACAGAGCGCCCTCTGTCACTGCTCGTCGTGCTGAGGTGGAGGACGAGGATGAGGCAGCGAAGAAGAGGCGGATCAATACCGTCGCTGCCCGCAGGAGCAGGAAGAGAAAAGCGGAGCATATGGAGCGTTTGACGGAAGAGAACGAGAGGCAGAAGCGAGATATTAGACGGTTGGAGGCGACGAACGAGAGGTATCGTCAAATGTTGGTACTCAACGGGATCGACGTCCCCACAACGCTATGAGCACATTTTCTTTTTACATGTCCCATATATATATGTATGTTTCCATTTTCGCTTGTTATTTTTGCTAAAGCCATGTACTGTACTATCTCACCCACCCCCACCCACTTTCCCAATCCCAATCCCCACTTCTTCCAAGTCTGCAACCATTTACTTACATATTGTTTATCATCACAAGTACTTACTCACCTAGTCTCTCCCATCTACTGCTCTCAATTATCACGTTGGTTTCCCACTGGAATATTGTCTTGGATAAGTGTTTGATATAGAGGAGCAAACCTCAGATTCAGGCTTTGCTCAAGCACGATCACACATCAGATCGAGGTGTCTCGCGACTGCTTTCACATCAGCCATCGTTTGGGAACCGTAAGCACTCCTGGTTGGAATATGGGGAGCATGCTTTTCCGCACAAAAGCTTTAAGAACACACAGATGGGCTTACCAAACGCGTGAATGTAGATTCAGATCGTCTACGGCTCGTTTTTGAAGTCGCTTTTATGCCTAGACCACTGCTCCCCTGGTCTGAATTCCATCGAAGTGGTCGATGAACGCTTTGAGGCCTGAGGCCTACGGAAAAGGGACGACGTAAACTAGATAGAAAGAGCGCTAGCGTTGATACCTTCGTTCCTAACGCGTGTTGAGACTCGTACATCTGACCTTTAGCAGTAGTTGTTCTTCATCATACCGCACTGTACTTACCACTAGGCTAACTTTCAAGGACTGCGAGGGCTACTTGGTGTTTAGAGATGCGCGATACTTGGCGTATTGTTACAGCACAGCTGAATTCGAACATGTCACATCCGCAGCCATGATTTTAAGTGACATTCGGTTTCAGTCTCTATTAGCCTACCTAGTCAAAGCCCACTAGCCTGGCCTACCTCTTATACAATGTTTGCCGTACCCTGAATCTTGTTACAGTCCAGCTGGCCCAACGTGAAAATAGTCATGTGAGGATTGGTATGTACATTCAACATTGACATCGTCGCTACTCAATCTCTGGTACTGCTCAGAGGTATGGGGGTTCAAGAGCCTCGCAATCTTCCTCAGTACGGCATATTCCTCTGTCCGTCTCATTTCCGCAGCAGACAAGGTCATCAGCGCCTGGAGAAATCAATGTTAGTGAAAGCTGAACACCGTGGACAATGAGATGGAAAGGCTTACAAACTCTCTACCAAGGGGCAGTCATACGTCAGTAGGTTAGGCAGAAGAAAAATAGAACGTTTAGCTTACGGGAACAACAGCTCTTCCACCTATGAATTACCAGCGTGAATAAGAGAACGGCGCTGATGATGCAAAATACTCACAGCTTCCTCCTTCCGGCACTATTACAACGTCTTGTGCGTTCGCAACTTGTCCCATGCTGGCGTAAAGAGCCAAGAATAGAGCAGAGACGAATTGGATAGAGGAGACCATTGTTAACTGCGTTGCGGATATGAGTTGGCAGATATGTTCGCAGCTTGTCGTCTTTTATAAGTTACTACAGTGACAATTCAGTAGGACCTGCCTGCCCCTGCCGCCGTAGAGGACCGACTATTCGGCTATGGGAACTCTATAACGCTCGAAAAAATGATTGTTCCGGCAGGGCTTGCAACGCCACTTGGAATTCTAGGGGGTATGTGCAATGTAGGGCGGGAGTTTCTGTCTGACTTTGCACTCGGGTTGAGGTAGAGATTCAGTACGCAGGTGATAGCCCAAAAAAGCTAGTAAATTCCAGCCGAAAAATGCGCATGTTGTACTCCGTCCTAGCGGATGCGTAGTAAACTCAACGGATTGACACCCGTGTACAAAGGATCGGTTCCAAATATCGACTGAGACCGGTTGCGGGTCAGAAAATGCAGCCTTATAGCTCGGGATAGGCCATACGATTATAGTCCATTGTGCGAGGGCTAGCTCACGGGAGACCCAGATAGAGCGCTGCGACAGTATTTTCAGATCTCATGGAAGAGAGAAAGGGGAAATTTGTGACACCTGTTGAATGTGTCACGTCACTTCAAGCTTGGCATTGTTCCTTCATTTTACTGCCACCCTGAAGTCGAGACCGACTGTACATTGTATTCGCATCTTTTCCCTAGATCTATCCCGCCGCTTAAGCGTTGAGTATGAGAGGAACACGGTACCTTTTCTGTTCTGTCAGTCTTGACCCTCCAAACGCTCTGTGACTAGTCTTACACGGTCTAGCTCTTCGGTTGTTTGGAGCCATTCAACGGCGACTTGTTGAATATTGAATAACATTAGCAGGAAATTCTTCGCACTGCTTTGCATATATAAACATTCTGATACCGTGCCAATGTAAGAACTCAACGATCCCTGCATAATCAACGACCTAACTTACCATGCACTTCAGCCTTTACCTCAAATTCGCCCTCGTCGCCGCCCTGACAGGAGTCTCTGTCGCTCAAGAGAGCGGAGAACTGCACCTAGGAGAAACATGTGAGCTCTCTACTTTACCCTTCTGTGTACGCATACTAACGAGCTCACAGGTGGCACCATCGTAGGAACGGTAAGAATGAATCCTTGTTTTCATGCTGCAATACTCATCCTAGTATATACTTCGATCTTTAGGAACCATGTACGTCCTCATAGACGATTCGGCTACCGCACTTATTGACCTCTCTTGTTAGGTTATGGGGACCTTTACTGCTGTTATATTGGCCCCGATAACGGGATGTTCGTGACCGAGCCTCTTTGCAGTAGATGTTTCAGATTCGCTGACTTGTTTCTCTCATAGATGCATGCCCTTCGTCAGCGAGCTACCTTGCTCCCCTTGAGAGCTGATAGCCTGTGTGGGGGGTGAACATTCAACGAAGTTGCGCATTTGTGCCTAGTGACCGGGCTTGGGATATATGGAGAATTGTGAATGTTGTATAGTTCAAGATAACGAGTGATAATTCCTATAAAATCAATAACTCGTTCAGTTTCCGTCAAGGCGTTCAAAGATCATGTAGCTGTAGTAACCAGGCCAAACAAAACATAGTACTTTCCCACGCCACCGACATTTCTTAAACGGCTTCTAATTTATTATGCCCGCCGGCATTTCCCATCACGGCGACTGTCATTGTATACGGCCCCCCTTTAGTATGTACGGGGAGGTTCGATATATGGATCTCGCTTGGCGAATGCACCCGCATTTGCGAACAATATTGTCTCCGCAACTCTGACAGCGGTGTCTACGAATGTATTGAAATATCAGGGTCGTTGCGCCCACGGGATGATAACTAGCCCGCTGGATGGCTTGAAACTTGAGCTATCTGACGGCAGGTGTGCGGCAAATGCATTCGGGACATTGCAAGCAGTGGTCAACTGAGCGCGAGATCCCGCTGCTCACGGTGCATTCAATATACATCTCCGAGTCCTTCAGTTCTCAGTAAAGGCACAAGTCAGGTTCGGCGAGTGGCTTTTGGGGTACGTTAAGGGCGAGGGCTTTATATAAGACCGGCTAATCGCACATTGTGTAGTATATAAGAGCGCGAGTAGGTTACCGATCTACAGCAAACCATACTTGCCTACCCACCATGTACTTCACTGAAGCTTTCAAGGTCATCGCACTTTCTCTTCTGACCATAGGTCTTGGATCTGTGGAGGCTGCTGATCCTGTAGGCCTGGGCAAGAGCTGTACGTGGTTATTGGCTATGTTTGACTTCATTAGCTGCGTGCTCACCCCACCCAATCTGCACAGGCATCGTCAAGAAACAATTTGTAAGGATCACTCTCTAGCCCTAGGGAATGCTCATCTAACCACCCAACCTCGAATCTATTAGGTCAACTGTGAGTTTGCCTTGTCCGTTATCTATTTCTCCCAACTAAAATCAGTCTTGCGTAGGTACCGAACCTTTACAGTGTTGTTTCCTCGAGGGTGTGACCGATGTTGCATTGTCTGTCATCCTCGATTTCAAAAGGCCACGAATTCGCTGACATTTTGATAGATGTATGCCCCCTGTCGACTGTTTGGACTGCCGCAAGAATCAAGATTATTTCTGATGATATTGATATATTGTACAAGTGATATCATGTATTTGAGCATAAGAAAGAAAATATTCGTACACATTTACGGATTTTACTCCTCCGTCTGCAAGTCCTTCAACAGAACGCCTACATACTTTTCTCCCTTGTCCTCTTGTGCAAAACCCTCGTCGTCTTCTTGAGCTTTCGGAGCAGCATTGGAGATTTGGAGACTTGCCGCGACGGAGCGTTGGACATCAAGAAGGTGGATAAGATGACGCTTGGGAGCATGGCTAGAGTCCTTTAGAAAGGCAGATACAACCTGCATTGTCTCCACAGGATCACTCTTAGTATCCCGTTGGAACCAGGCAGGCTCTGATACAGGGGTTTTCTCTGCTGCAGCATCGATCCAGGTTTGCAGTTTCTGGACAAACACATCCAGCTTCCTGGATACATCATCCCCTTGTTCCAATAGCCCCTCTTCGCGTAAGTCTTTCAAAGCGTCTCGAAGATCAGGAAGTTGACTTGTCCATCGAGCCAAACGGTCTGTCTCTTCAACTTCGAAGGAGTAGGTCGCTAAATGGCGCGTTTGTCGGTGGGTCAAGCCGCTCTTCCCCCTGTACACAGTGTGCGAGCTACGATGTACGATGTTTTTGAAGACGGCGACTTCGAGCGGCGTTTGACCAACCGCATTTTCTGTGAATAGTACATCGACAGGAGAAATTGTGATAAGCAGTCGCACGATCTCAACATATCCGCAATGAATGGCAGCTGCCAAGGGTGTGAAGCCATTGATATCTGCTTGGCCGAGAGAGTCCTTGGTGCTCTCTACAATCACTCGTACGTGTGAGAGATTCCCTTGCTTCACTGCTACATGAAGAGGCTGAAACGAAACACTCTGAGCAATTATCCTCTGATGTTGAACAGCAAAGCATAGCTTACAGAGTCTGACTGTCTCTTCGATTGAGCGCAAACGAGAGCTTTCACCACATCGTTCGGTAGCTTAGCAATGAGATGTTCCATAAGTCGAGCAGACATCTCGTCTGTCTTTCCGCAGAGAATATGGAAAATATTATATCTATTCCGAATCAAAGTCAGTTAAGATTTTCGTGAAAGGGAACCATTTAAGCTCACTCTCGATCTCGATCTACGGCGAGCGGAGACACCTTGTTGGCGAGGAGATAGTCTGCGAGGGAAAGCAACTCCTCCTTCTTTTCAATCTCGATAGAATCCGTGTACAAAGTGAGCACCAAGAACAGGTTATAGCCATAGAATGGAATGCTAGCACTATATTTCAGCAAAGTATCTGGAAGATAGAGGACAGCACGTTCAAACTTACATATCATGCATCGTGCTGGTCACTGCCCTGGGGGCAAGCTTCATGATTCTCTTCAGTGCTTCCAAATTTGCCGACTTGACGGCGGCCACCAACGGTGATTCACCTGCAGCGTTCACAGACCATCCCAGCCATTTGGGCAGCGATTTCGCAAGAACTCCAGATTGATCCAAACGTCTCAACCATTCGGCTCGATCTCCAGACACGTGCGAGATGTAGTAACGATATGCAATGAGCGGCTTGTGTCCGGCTAGGTAGTCTAGGACTGCTTCAGACTTTCCCTCGTGGAGGAGACCGCAAACACTCCAAACAAGAGGGATTTCTTCCTCTCGATCCCTTGATGCTCGTCCGTTCGCAAGATCTGCACGTTTCTTGCCTTGCACATTGAGACCAAGGTAGACTCTATTCTTGTCGTTGACTGGTGGAGCATCCTGGTTGTCATCATGGTTCTCTGGATTGGACAATTCGTTCATCGGGATTCCTAAACCTGTCCGGCGGATGAAGTCATCCAACATCTGGACTCGCCCGAATTTGAGGAATTCCAGCATAGTGTTTTCATGGTTGAAATGCTCTGATTCAGGTATCAGACTGTAAAGGTCCATTACCGCACTGTACGATTCCAGATCGTCTTGAGCAATGGCCCTCTGCAGCAAAGTTTGGAACTGAAAAGTGCACTCGTGCAACATTTTAAGCGGAGAAGCTTCAGTCCGTACGCTGGTTGCGTTTTCAGACATGTCAAGAAGCTCAGGATGAGCCGCATCAATGGTCTCGTCTGATGCAACTGAGTCCCCGTCATCGACATCCATATCTCCATTGCCATCGCCATCTTACGATAGAAACGTCAGTGCTGCTTCGAGACACAAAGAATAATTTGGCTCACACATGTCGAAAGAAGGTGCGATCCACGCAGACTTCTTCTCTTCAGGCTTGAACTGCGTGATGGCTATGTTCATCACAAGTTTAGCTGTTTGCCATTTGCGACCGTACATGGCTGCAAATAGCGGAGTAATGCCTGCACACAGAGAAAGTTGAGTCGATATTCACACCAGTAGCGAACTATTGCTAACCTGACGAATGCATTCCAAATTTTGCCCCTTGAACTTCCACTGAGATCTGCAACAAGGTGCGCTTCCTGGAAGAATCGGACGGAAGACACAGTTCCTTGATCTTGGCGTCGTCTCCAGCGTAGCATGCTTCATATAGCTCGTCGTAAAGAGGACTGAGCATATGAATGATGTTGTCGCTATAATATTGTTTGTGCCGCAGATACTTGATATTGCTGTCTTGCACCTCTTCCTCCTCCTCGTCCATATCAGAGCCAGCGACCGAGCCATCTGCTTTCCCATAGACTTGATCCCAGGTTTTGGCGCCATTTTGCTTCAGCAGAGTCCTCGTTTGCTGATAGTATTCTCGCATCTGCTCAAGCTTTACCTTTTCTGAGGAAAATTCGGGTTTGTTGACCATACTCTTGTATAGATCTCGCAGAAGTTCCGTTAAGCAGTGACTCCAAGCGCGTCCAGTGTCCCCTGCCGAGATTTCGTTTTCAACTTTCTGAATGTCATCGATGGCCTTGCGCTGTTCAGCAAACTTGGCTTGGATATCCTTGAGAGCAAGAGAAGTCCATTCCAGGTAAGTGACCTTATGCTCAGCAGAGACATAGGACCCGAAGGCATTTAAGATGCCGAGGTTAATATCTGCGCCAAGATCGACGAGTAAATGGATAATATCATCGCGATGACAGATGGCAGTCTCAACGGGATGAAGAACGAGCGAAATGGGCTTTCTGTCGTTCATGAACCACATCCCGTTCAACCTGTCGCAAATTCAATCAATGCTTTCTTTATCATAATCAACGTGAGATACTTACTTGTCCAAAATTGAATTGTGCATGAGATCCTCTTCCTTCAGTTGGTACTTTGCTCCGTGGGCAAGCAACGTAGCAACCATAGCATAGCTGGAGTATGTGATAGCAGCCACGATTGGGAAGATCAAATCTTGGCTGTCAATTGCCGGGAAATTGATTACACTTTTGGCCTTTGGATCGACGCGAAGCAGAGTGGAAACCACCTTGATTCTGTCGGCTTCTATGAGGCTCATAAAGATGGTCTTGAGTTCCTTGGATGCGTAAGCAGATGATGCACCGGCCTTCACGAGGCTCGTAGCAATCTCGCAAGATATATCCTCATCTTCCCGCATGGCGGTGAGAGACAGGGGGTGAACATTTGGCGCAGGTTTGTATTTGGACTTGGTCGCAAGTTTGACATCGGCTCCTGCTGCGATGAGAATATCCACCAGTTCCACTGTGCCGAGGACGATGGCATAGGAGAGGGGAGTGAAAGTGAGATCCCAATCCGGAAGATTGATATCAACAATGTCTGGCTCAGTATCGTCGTCTTCGGGTATGTTGGGGCCATCGTTCGGGGGAGTGTCTGGGGGCTTGCTCGCATTAGTATTCTCTTCATCTTCATCTTCATCTTCATCTTCATCGTTTTCTTCCTCATCTTCGGTATCCTCCATTTCAATGTCGTCATCTCCCCCTTCTGCATCGGCATCTTCCTCCATAGAAATGACACCATCGTCTGCAGAGCTCCAATCATCCTCTGAAGAGTCTCGTTCACGCTCTGGCTTCTTGTCGCTCTCGTTATCGTCATCGTCTGGTGCTACCTTTCCTTCCTTCTCTACCGCTTCTTTGTTGGCCTGACTGCGTTCTAGAATCTTCCTCGTGACTTGAGGAAGCGCATGATAGGCAGCAGTGTGCAAGGCAGTCTTTCCATCCACCAATCGAGCAGTCATTCGAGCGCCTGCATCAATGAGATCACACGCTATATCCTCCATCTTACACATAATAGCCATGTGCAGCGCTGTTCGACCAACATGGTCTCTGCGGTTAACATCATAGCCCTCTTGAGCAATTTGAGCTTGCACAGCGACACGGTCTCCAGAGGCGATATGGGCGAATAATGCTTGTACAGGACCAACGTAGACTTGACCACTCCATTCGCCAACGTCAATGGGATTAAAAGATCCTGTCATACTTTGCCGACCAGGGTCGTCCTCAAGGAATCTGCATCCCAATGGTTAGCTATTGTTCTGATTTATAGCGGCGAAGACCAGCTCACGATACTCGGCCTCGGATGTAATGTTTGTCTTCTTCCTCTTGCAGCTTCCGTTCATCGTCGTCAATGGGTGTTGGACAAAACTGTTTGCCATATATGAGCATCTATGTTTAAACCATGAGAAGGCGTATAATACTTCACAGCAATCGTCAAGTGCTTCGGTTGCAGTACCAAAGAAAGCTGGATGGCGATGTAGTCGCCTGGTCTTATTCTTCGGGTTGAATGTCGCTTGGAATATAGTAAGCATAATGCTAATACAAGAAGACAATAAGATGTTATCAACTCACAGTTCATACCGAGATCCTAGCAAAACGTGGCACCAATTAGTATCCTGTGTAACAATGACGAAGATAACAACTTCATACCGTCTGATACACCAGTTTCTCTATTCGCCTCGAATGCCAACCTGGGCCATAGGGAATATGCAACGTGGCAACATCATAGTCGTTCATCTCCAACCCGCCGATTGCTTCTGCTTTCAAGTCTCCTTTGAACTTACGCTTCGTCCCACCAGAGCTATATCCAAACCGATCAGGTCTTCCTCTTAGCTGTCTTCGGTTTTCGAGGAAGATGGTGCGACTATCTGTTGTTCGAAGTTTTTCAAAGGCCAACAATCGAGCAAGACCTTCTACGCTGGCAATAGATCGCTCAAAGATCTAGTAAATCATCTTCATTGAGCGCTGCACAAAGCGGTACCTTCAAACGGACTTACTGTTGGATCAATGGCACTTCTATCGAGGTTCGGGACATAGACTTCGAATCCTCGAGCGGCATACTTTGCTAGCCGCACTTCATAGGAAGGCGATCGTCGCGTCATATCCACCGTGTTGCACTGGCGAATCATGGATACAAGGGACCTAGGATTCGCCCAAACATTTGTTCCGTCGTATGCACAACAGGGGGCGTCAATGTCGAAGCCTGCTAAAATCTCAGCGGGAGATTTGTAGAGACGCAACACAATCTGAACGGAGCGATAGGGATATTGGGCTAGGAAGCCGAGTTGAGTTATTTACATAGACCAGAATATTAATCACACAGGGAACTCACAGTGAATGGAAACCGTATGTTTCGTCCTCACGCAAGTGACATCCCAAGGGATAGAATCCCGCACAGCTTCGTAAATCTGCACAATCTTTGCCTCCGCCTATGGGTTACCATTAGCTATCTCATTCACAAAGATTCTAGTGAGCACAAATTATACCTGGTCGTGATCCAAGCCCCATATAAACAAATCGACGTCGGAGGTCGGAAAAGCAACAGTATGATAGAACTTTCGAATCGACCTCTTCGATTCCTTCTGCTCTTTCGCGAGCGGAGTCAAACAGGCAAGAACAGAGCCTCCTGCAGCAACGACGTTGTTCCAATCCAAAAGCTGGGAAAGAGACCCTTCGCTGAAGATAGACCAGTTCTTCTTGAACTCGTCCAGATCATCTACTGTGCTGGGAGATCCAGTGGCTCGACGTTGGTCCTCAGCCACCGGCATGACATATCTTTCTGAGAGATCTGTCTCGTCTTTGACGACACGGGCCTGTGTTATTCTCGCGTTTTTGGGCGCGTCGAACACGTTGACAAGGCCAACGTAAGGGTCTTGAAGGCGGGCATGATCTCGTTCCGTAGCAAATAGGCGTCGAAGCTCAGCCTCATCGTCGATAGAGGGCTTCAGTGCCTCGTTCAAATTGGCCGCAGTGGATAGCTGCTCGAAAAATGCTAGCGCTTCAGGTGTTTGGGCCATGAGGATAGCGGTGGTGGTTAGTGGGCTTCAAAGTGAGAAGTAGTCAAGCTTTTATGTACAACGCGCACGGCTACAGTATGACTGAGATTGGAGAATTGGAGCGATCTGGCAGATGAAATGTCTGACTATTAGTGCCCCATGAGGTGCGGTCACTAATAGGGGTGTTGAAGTCATGGTTCAACTACTTATTGTCATTTGTTTGTCTTCGTTTGTGTTACCGACGATCCCACATCAGGCGCATCATCTACCGAAACATATGGCAGACACCAAAGTCATTAACAAAGAGCTGAACGATACAAACATTGTCCACGTTCTACAAACACATCATAAAACGCCGAAAGAGTCCATTGGCGACTACCCCTTCTCACAACTCTCGTCTAGCCGACGTTGATGGGGATGCATCCAACAGCGATCAAAGAGCCTACAGAAAGTTCAATAAAGGAAGAGGAATTTCCACGAGAAAGCATACCGAAAGAATTGTTCTCGCAACAGACAGGCTCGATATTGCTACGGGGCATAGTCAGTCACAAGCCAATATACTAACGGTTACGAAGGAGACTTGCCAGCTTCCACCTCCAGCACCAATACCAGTGATAGGAGAACACTCCAGCCCAACACTGACAATAACATCGTCGAGAATCAACCCGACCTGGTTGAGAAGTCCTACGACCTCAGGATCAGAGCTGTCGGTGATCTGGTTGCAGCACTGGACGGGACCAGTGTTGCACTGTCCAGCACCACGAGCAGTGGGGACAGCGAAGACGGTGGTAGCCAAGACGGCGAAGGCGGCGAAGAGGGTAGCGGTGAACTGCATGTCTGTTGTCGGTTGGTGGCAGTCTTGAGGTGCTTGATCGAAAGGTCGAGTGGGGAAATAAGTGAGAGGAGAGCGCGCAGGTCTTTATAGGAAGACTGGACCATTCATTGGCAATGTCGAGCACTCGTACGATCCGCTGCTAGAATGGTACAAAGGTTCTTACATGGTCTGGTGTGCATCTCAGACACATTTGGCATCAATATTGGAGCATCTTGAACGGTTTGGAATGGAAGGCCACATTTATTTCCAACATTCAACAATGCAGAGGCATGATCATGGTTGTTTCACGAGAATTAAAAAATGAGTTCCCGCCGTGGTTCGAACACGGGGCCTCGGGATAACAATCACTTTGGAATATTTCATTGCAATCCCACGCTCTACCACTGAGCTACGAGAACATTGTACGTGACCCACCATGCACCGATAACAAGGTCAACAATATCTCTTCTAAGAGGGACATCCAACGTACGGCTACAACAACTAACCCTTCCTCGGTCTTGCAGTAGGCGACCAGCTCTCTGGCTCGTCGCTGATCGGTGTCTTCCACGGGTCTTGTACCGGTAGAGACGCAGACGGCAACGCTTCCGGTGTGGGTGCTGCATTCGCTGCCACAATCCTGGCCATTCTCTCGTCATACTCGCTCACGTCAATATCTGGTTCCTTTATCGTCCTCTGTTCTGTCTGATGAGGGGACTGCAGTCGCTGAAGCTGTTCTTCCCGATCTCGAGCTTCAATAGCAGCTACTCGTACTTGCAGCTGTTGACGACGTGACTGGTCTGCTAATAGTTCCTGTAAATTTATTAGCAAACAATAGGATTGCGCATAGAACAGTGTATATGCACCTCAAATGTGGGTGGAACAGCTCGTGTATGCGCAAGCCATGAAGACCATTGAGCTGTAATTGGACTCGTCGGATCGGAATATACGCAGTAGAGCCAGCGAAACGCACCAGGAAGATGTCGACCACCGCCAATGTAGTCCCAGATCTCCTCTTCACGGAAATATTTCACAGTTCTCTTTGGCCGTCTTCCTAGCAGCAATAGTCAGTGACAATATGCCATTCAAGGAATGCAGCACTCACCGACGAGTGGATGTATATGCTCATAAAATGTATTCCCTACGTCAAAGAGTATTGAGCATTGACCTCAATCAAGTAGCAACGAGTATTGTACCCTGTAAGTCTTTCCCGACATAACCAGTCTACACCCAATAAGCTAAACATAAAGCAGAGTGCGCATATAGTCTCACAGGATTGAACAGTTTCTTAGCCAGACGCCTGAAGAAAGCCATTTGATGATGACCGTAAGCAAGTGCCAAGTGAGTTCCGAAAGGGGAAACTCAGCCACGTGCTCGCGCGACGACGACGCGTCACCTTTGCGCTTTCCAAGATTTGCTACCTTTTGCATTTTACTCTCATACACCATGGCAGACGTTGACATGAAACCAGTAGAGGACAAGCAGGAGGATGCCGCAGGAGAGAAGAAGAAGGAAGCTCCTATACCATTGACTCCCTTGGCTGAGATCCAGGTCAATGTGGCTCTCATTGACAAGGCTGTTTCCACACTCGAGCCTCGATTCACTCATCGCGTACTCAAAACCTTTTCGTCGTTGAAGAAACGCGTCGACGAGACGATTCTTGCCAATGCGATCTCAGAGGTCTACCCCAAAGGTACCGATATCTAAAGAATCCTGGATTATATGTACTGACTTGAAATAACAGAGTCTACAGTGAAGAGTGAATTACTAGGATGGCTATCTTCCTCGCCGTCCATACCGCAGGACATGGAAATTGATTCAGCCGCTCCTACACCTCCCAAATCCACTTCAGAGCCAGTTCCAGAAGTTGAAGTCTATCTCCGATTGCTCATCCTGCACCTATTCCTCGCTTCTCCCAGCCACTACTCCAAAGCCTTCGACTTGGCGCATCAGACAGTGGATAAAGTCCAGGCATTGAGCAGACGTAGCATGGATCCCTTAGGTGCCAAAGTCTGGTTTGCAGTGGAACGGATATACGAACTTTCTGGCGAACTTGCAGATGCCCGACCGTACGTCCCCAATCTCTTTTCTCTGCAGCACAAGTACGCTATATCTGATCATTATTTTTGTTAGATTATACTTAGTAGCGCAGAGAACCGCTGCTCTTCGCCACGACGATGACACCCAGGCTTCCCTCATCAATCGGCTTTTACGCAGCTATCTGCACTACAACCTCTACGACCAAGCCGACAAGCTTGTTTCTAAGACCATCTTCCCCACTACCGCTGGAAACCCACAATTCGCTCGCTATCACTACTATATCGGTCGGATAAAGGCAGTGCAGCTGAACTACACTGCAGCGCATACTAGTTTGCAGCAAGCCATTCGGCGTGCGCCTCCACCGAAGATGGCCCCTGGTTTCTATCAAGCTGCACACAAGCTGTTTGTGGTGGTGGAACTTCTCATGGGAGATATCCCAGATCGAAGCACTTTCCGGCATCCTGTGCTAGAACAAGCTCTCGGGGCATACTTTGAAGTTGTGAAAGGTATGTTTTGTTGGCCTCCTCACTTCATAGGAAAGATGCTCATGACAAGGGGCATTAAGCTGTACGGAATGGAAGTCTCTCCCAGTTCCAGACTACATTGTCGAAATACGCAACAGAATTTGAAGCTGACAAGACATACACCTTGATTGCGCGTCTGCGCCAGAACGTGATCAAGACTGGGATTCGACGACTCTCTCTGTCTTACTCGCGTATATCGTTAAAAGACATTTGTATCAAGCTGCATCTCGATTCAGAGGAAGATGCAGAGTACATTGTGGGCAAGGCGATTCGAGATGGGGTCATTGAAGGCAAAATTGTGCATGACAAGGGCTGGATGGAATGTGGCGTTCAGAAAGGAGGGTATGGACCGGAAGTGTCGGAGATATTCCAGAGGCGAATTGGATACTGTCTGGAATTGCATAATGAGAGTGTCAAGGTACAAATTTCCGCGTGTTGTATCCCATTATAACTCGGGCTAACATAGAGTTTTGTAGGCGATGAGGTATCCATTGAATGCACATAGGAAAGAGCTGGCTGCTGCAGAAGGGGCGAGGGAGAGAGAGAAGGAGTTAGCGAAAGAAATTCAGGAAGGTGAACTGGACGACGAGGATTTGGGCGGAGATTTCTGAGCGTGTACATCGTCGGAAAGAGTAATTTAAATGTCCTTTGAGTCTGTAACTCCTGAAGGTTGAAATTTACGAAACTTTGACATCAAAGCGTGCATGTCCATGGGTTTCAAATGTACTGATTTCTAGTCAATAAAAAGCGCGACTGTGCGAGTAGTATGTCGATCCCTTTACGAGAAACAGTACAAGCAGCCTCCCATCGCCTACTGCTGGTCCGTCTTCGTGAAGATGTTCGACTGAACCACTTGTATGACGAGATCGGATCCCAGTAGCAGGGTTTCAGGGATTTCCAGGCATTGAGTTAATCTGAAATCATTTCGTCAAAGAGCTCGACGGCGAGCTGAGCGCTTGGTCTTTCGTTTGGATCCTCGCATTTCAGCTTCTGACGAAGAATCATGGTGGGACACCTTTCTTTTGTCAAGCCGCCATAACTGAACTAAGTCAGAGTTGTGTGCAATAAGTACCAGAAGACAAACCGACAACCAGATAGATGTACATCAAGAGCCATTCTAAGCGTCCAGACACCCAGCCCGAAAGGATCGTGAGTTATCTCGGTGATATGCTTCCCGTCCACATTCAGTTCTGGAGCCGAGTGTCCGTATTTTCCTCCTTTGTAGAACACTGGCTTACGAGCTTCGTGTTCGTCCTCGAATCGGCGAGAAAAATCGAAGTCGATGTAGTAGAATCGGACTTCTTTTTAACCGGGAAATCCGTTTGCACCTGACCGTTACGGACAACACCCAATATAGTATTGCGGAAATCGACGTCACTGTAATAAACAGGTGAGGAGAGACATCTTGAAACCCAACGCGGTTGACCTACCCATGCACTACCAGGTTTCGATGCATGAATGATAGTCCCTGAAGCAAGCCAGACAGATATAAGAGCATCTGCTTCACAAATACTACGCTCTGATAACGGATGAGCGCTCCTGAATGATCTGGATTCACGAGCCATGGTAGAACATGGAATAAGCATTCGGTCTTTAAAGAGTGATAAACAGGAGTATCTTCCGTTACTCCAGGAATCAAAGAGGCATCGTAGTCCACTGCTGTGAGCCCTAGTGTCTCGAGGATCGGAACAGTGTGATTGGCAGGGTCTTTGTCTCGGCCATCTGAGAGAAGCCAAGTGTGTATTTCGTGCTCATGTAGGGCTAGATGCTCTCTAAAAGGCGAGGAGAGAACTTTAATCATGACTCGTTGATTGTCGCTCCGTCGAATCGCTGCGGTTGTGTGTCTGCAACCCTCCTTTCAGGTGCATTATAAGTAGCGGCGGCAACGTTATAAGACATTTTGGCACGCTTACCATGAATCGGTAGAGATATTCTTTGGTTGTCGGATCTGGGTCAATATAGTACGAGAATCGGGCCCTGAGACAGATTCTCCTGCCGAATTATATCTTTGAGGGAGAGTGTAACCGCGCTCAGACAAAGCTTTATAGAAGATGGTCCAGTGCTTTTCCCAAAGACTTAGATATACCATAATATGCGCTGAATCTGATGCCCATACAGTCAGCAATCAAGTAGGATATGATTTGAAATACATGGACGTACACGGTACTATTGAGGGTGGTGGTACGACGTAGAGGGTGTGGACAACACATTGATGCGATTGCACTCATTTTTCACAAAAACTAAATTACTAATGTTGTGCAGGGCTATCCTCCATGGTCTACCGTGCCGTTCTCTAGATTTGGCCTCATTTCTGGCAAGAAGATCGTGGTTAGAGGTTCAGTAGTAGACAGCTGGCTTATCGGAAATCGGGGATCTCGCGCTTGCGTTGCATAGAACGTAGGACGTATTCAAGGTTTAGCTTGTCGAGAACTCGGATGCTCTATCTTTCTTCTTCTCTTTAGCGCTTGAGTCTGCTTTGAAGACTGCCACTGCCATACACCTTTTTGTGCGTTCTTTTCGAGAGACCGTCAATTGGCTCCTCCTCAACATTGATAAAGAAGATATTACTTGGCTATTCAGCACTGCCAGTAGGGTTGAGTGTGCTACTGACAACACCCTTACGATGATTAGACATCAGACACTTTTACAGGTGTTGTGCTGGTGGAAGCTGTGCTCCTGAGAGCTGGCGTGCGTGTCAATGGTGGGCAAGGTTCAAGATCATTTTGCTTGTCGATGAATTCAGTACATTTTGATGAGCTGCTGGGCAGTTCTACATTCGATACACAGCATTGAGCAAGAGGAGCCATTTCTCCGGTGCCGCGGAGCGGGCGGCATACTGTATGGGAGCGGGCTGTACTATGCGATCAGTAATGTGCTGCACAACTCTTGAGCATGCCGCCCATCTCCTCTGTGTTTCCTTAGTCCTACTCCCATCTCGCGCTACCCGTTTCTATGCATGCCTTGCTTCAACGACTGTTAAATGCCATTCAACGCTGTCTAAAACTAGCTGTAATACGACCATCTGCACGCATCCTCCTACGGCTATTTTCATGGCTACATTCCAGAATCTCGCGATATACTTCAGCAGATGCAAATACGCGGCATAGAGCCTCCAAGTTGCATGAAGAAAAGGATCCTTTGAGCTCTCATGACCTTCACGACATAACGTACTGGTGAGTAGCTGTTCTGGTGCGGCCCCAACCTCAGCCTCATTCTGGACCTTTTTAGCTCAGAAGCACACGACTTACAATCCTACCGGACACAAACAGCTCAAACCGCACCTGTCTCCTTCGTTGCAGACAGCCGTGATCCAATCTCGTCTCCCCAGCTCACAGTCGACGCATATCCTCTTCAGATAATTCCATCGCCTCCCACGATACAAATTTCCCCTGCTCAGCCTTTTGCTAGCACAAGTAACACTTCCGGACCTAGAGACTCTCCGGAACCTTACGATGCGGAGCGCAAGAACTCAGAGAACTCAGATGATGCAATGGTCAGCTCACCGGAAGAGGAGCAAGGCAGGGTTAGTGCAGTAGAACCAGAAAGTCCTACAGCGCAGGAGCTGCCTGAGCAATTGGCGGCTCGCCAACTAGGAGATACTAATAAAGGGTTCAGACCGCTTGTTCCCGACAATGTAGGAAGATACGATAGGACTGCGACTGCGTGCGTTTCAATACTATACACGTTCCCCCACATACACTCATGCTGTTACACAGCGAGGAAGACTGCTGGACGTTTCCGATCAAAGCCTTCCGCACCACCTTTCTGGAGTCAGTTTCTCAGTAAAGTACCGTTGTCAACTGTTTCTGACCATGAATGAATATAGTGAACTCCAGATTCCTGGATGGACAATTTACACCCACCCCGAAGGCAGTCGAGTATTCTATCATGAGGAACAGGTGTGTGCAGCTATGGAGCATTCAACATACAGCCATTGAACTACCTTAAGCGAATATTCACTGAAGTGGACCTATTCAACGGGCGAATACGACTGGAGTTGGAGAGTTATGCGACCGCATTGTATGACTATCTGCGTGCTGTGAACAGGACGCTGGACGAGGATGTCCACATCGTTTTCGAACTCATGCCACGGCCAGAAGATGAACTAGCGGAAGACGGGTCGCTCTCCCACTATATCTGCAACTATTACCTGGTCAAGCATGACACCCGGACGGTTTTCTGGCTGGATGATTTCGATGCCAGTGAGATACCCGTATGGAACGAGGTGATGGGTGTAGAGGAGCCGGCACACGTTCGTAAGTGGTGTTCGGGAATTTTCAACATGCATTGATCTGACATCCTGTCCTAATATAGATCATCTAATTGAAGCATCGTATTGGTATGATTACGTGGTCTTTCTCCTCACCAAGTCCGAATAATCAACTCGACTTTACAGGTACCACTGTTCTTTATATCCAACTTCTCGGCCATGGAGCACTACGATTGTCGACGAAATGCGGGATATTCTAGTGCACGGGATCATTGGTAAGCCATTCTCGCCCTCTTACTTCGTTGCTAGATCTGACCTTCTGGAACAAAGACACGATGACATCCCCAACATCAACAGCGCCTTATTCTGTTTCCGACCTACAACAGATGTTGAGCGTTATGAACAGCATGCGGAGTAAGTCTTCATCATTTGCGCCAGACGCCAACCTACATGCTCAATCGGAACCTTTTAGAAACGGTGGGACCAGGCATTGGAGCCATGGCATCCCTGAGTAGGTGATCTGTCAATTTTTTTTTTTAGTCCGTTTACTGATGCCTCTCACAGGTCGATTGATGAATTTCTTCGGTAGGTTCTCGAGATTGATGTGCTAAGAAGTCTCTAACCTGGTTCTTGCAGTGCAGCAACGATTCTACAACCATCATGGCCAACCTCATGCTCGTTTGGACCGCGACAAAACAGTATATTCATCCACACCTGCCACAAGGCATAGCCCTCTGATAACGCTCATCTCTCCGCTACTTTTCTCTGCTCCCGATGTGCATTTAAGGTCCCTAGAGAAGACCTGGGTTGATAGGATCATACACCACACTGCGTATAACAATTTGGTTACAAAGCTCACCAGCGAGTGGCAGGAATTCATTCTATATGTCGGTTTTTCCCTTCTACTTTCACCATCTCAGCTCTACGATTCTGATATAAGACATGTGCTCTTCTAGGCTACAGTCTTGCTCAATGCGAATGTGGCTTTCCTCGCTATTCAGAGTATCGACGAAGAGGCCCACTTGCCTCAGCGCTCGGCCGCTCAACTAGCGTCATATGTATCTATTCTGGCAAGCATTGGCAGCATCATTCTAGGGCTGCTCCTCGTCCGTCAGAACCGTACCAAAACTAGAGAATCGGCTACTGAAGCTGTAATGAATTACTGTCTCCTCTTTCAACTCGACGTATGCTAATTTCCTTTTCTCAGGCAAACTACCTAGCAAAATGGCATCATGCCAGACTTGGATTGGAGACATTGGCCATTCTATGGAGTCTTCCGTATGCGTTGCTCATGTGGGCCATGTTGTCCTTCCTTTTGTCCATTTCCTTCCTATCATTCCAAAATACAACCAATTACATCCGTGCTGGGCTGGGCACATTCTGGTGTCTGATTGCGGTTCTCATAGTGTGGTGTATAACCACATCATGGGAAACGCGTGCCACCGAGCGCAATTTCACAGACGATTGGTTAGATATGTTGACCAGAGTTGTGTCCCTGTTGACACCCAAGTTTCTCGCTAAAACCGAGTCCGAATCAGTAGAGGGTAAGTCTACGGAGGGTGATGTAGTGTCGATAAAGAGCCCAAGTCGGAAGGTGCGATGGCGGTCACGGTTGTCCACTTTACTCAGTATACGGCGACTGTCTGTGAACTCCGATGGCACTGATGATACAGTCGTGGACTCGAATGTATGACACCGTTATTCTAGCTAGTCTTTAGGATACCCTACCATGTAGCATAAGAATGTATGTAGTTGTACCGTTGTAGAGTAGATTCTTACAAGTCTTCCATCTTGTGTTTAGTGGCCCCATGGCTGTGAACAATTGATCATGGTTGAATGGCAGGTACTATAAGCACAGGACCTACGTGTAAACATACGCAAGTGCCTTATGTGAACTAGAGCGGTGTCCATGTCGCCAGGCTGTGTAGCATTCTATACGTTTCAGCTAGTGGAATTATGCTGAACTGCTGAGGACAGACATAGCCAAGGTGACATATCGGTTAGATACTTCTATGAGCATATATAGGTCTAAATACGAAACGTTTGGTCCTAACGGGTGCTTCTTGATCGATAGTAGACATTAAGGCTAGCTGCAACGCGTATTAGGCGGGAAAGTTCGCTTAAGGTTACCCCGTTACTACTACTGTTGCTGGCATTGCCGTTATCCATCAAAACGATTATTTGTCTATCTAATTTATTCCCTCTCGCAAACATTCCAGAGCTCAACGTTTATCATTTCCCTTCTTGTGCCTTCCTCGAGTAGAGTATCCTTGAGCCATCAATTACTGTCACATGGCCGTGACGCCACTGTCACGTTCGCATCCTTAAACGGAACCAGACCGCTCAACTTTGTTCTGCATCTCCTCGCGCTCAACGGTACAACCCATTCACCATGACACGTTTACTTGAAATATTCACGCAAGCCACTCGCTCAATTCTACGATGCAGTGGGCGGTGTGATTGCTGAGAAGTTCTTGGACCTTCGAGGAATCCACCACGCCTTTGAGGTTTCTGCTCTTTCCTTCGACACTGCACCAACCAATATCTAGTGTATGATCATGCCTTTTTTCGAATACGTAGAGGTCACGATCTCAGTCTGAAACTGACATGCGGTTTTCAGTTTGGATCGGTACATGCGTTCTCAGGTTCGCGTTCCACTCGTGGATTGCCAGTATGCATGCGATCGATAAAATGCAATACAGGCCTTGGGCGTGCAACCCAAAACCGCTATGTCTCCTACTTCCATCTCTCAGCACCTTTTTTCAACGCATACCTTGCTACGACGACTGACGGACGCCGCTCATCATTTCCTGAAGCTTGCTGCAGTACGACCATCCGCACGCTTCATTCTGCGGCTATTCTCATGGCTGCATCTCCGAGTCTTGCGATGCAATTCAGTGGATGAAAGCACCGTTATGCGGCATATTGCCTACCAACCTGAGGAAGAGGCGGAACTGCCAGACTTTGACCACCTTCAGGATATAACGTACAGGTGAGTGGCTGTTTTTCAGTGCCTCAAATCCAGGCCCTCCTCACCATGAAACTTCGTAGCTCTAAATTACACGATCGTCAGCCGTGTCCAACTCGATCATCCAAAAATCCACATGTATGCTCATTTGCGGAAAGTCGTATTCCAGCCTCGTCTACCCTCCAAGCAGCCCAGTTGCACCGTATTCTAGCACTTCCCTCGCCTCCTACAGTACAATCTGCTTCTCTTCAGTCTGGCGATGCAACGGACTCTCCTTTCGAAATCGGAGTGTCCGATCTGTCTCGAAGCCCTTACTATACAGAAGGGAGCTCTGAAAAGACAACAGCAGTAAACACTCCTGAAGGACAGGGGACAGATTTCTTCCCAGTACTGGAGAACCCAAGTCAAGGGTCGCTTGTGAGACGTGGTCTAAACACTGCACACAGAGGTTTCCGGCCACTCGTCCCTGAAAATTTAGCAAGATATGATAGAAGTGCCACCGCGTGCGTTTCGTTGCGATGTATGTCGTTCTCACTCAATCAAGCTCATTTGTAGCGGGGAAGAATGCTCCAAATTTTCTATAGTAGCATTTCGAACAACATTCCTTCAGTCTGTCCTTCATACAAGCACCTTATTCGCCACTATCTGATCATTAACGCAGCGAACTCCACATTCCGGGATGGACAATTTATACCCACCCCGAAGGCACTCTTGTATTCTATCATGATGAACAGGTGTGTACAACTATACATTATCTACCATCTACTCATCCAGCAATTTGATCAGCGAATTTTCACTGAGGTGGACCTATTCAACGAACAAATACAGCGGGAATTAGAGGATTATGCGAGCATCTTGTATGGTTATCTGGATGCTGTAAAAAAAACGCTGGATGACGATGTCCATATCGTGTTTGAGCTCGTGCCATGGCCAGAAGATGAAGTGAAGGAGAACGAGCCACTCTCCCATTATATCTGCAATTACTATCTGGTCAAGCACGGCACGCGGACGGTATTTTGGCTGGATGATTTTGATGCAAGCGAGTTGCCTATCTGGTCTGAAGTGTCGGGTGTAAAGTCTCCGGCACAGGTTCGTAAGTTTCCTTCAAACATTCCAGCATGTAATTTCACTGACATGTTGCCTCAATAAAGATCATGTTATCGAGGCATCGTATTGGTATAATCGAGCCCCGTTCTGCTTGACCGTAATTATCAAGCTAATATTACAACAGGTATCATTGTTCTCTATATCCGTCTTCCCGACCATGGAATACTGCCATTGTTGACGAAATGCGTGACATTCTAGTGCATGGCATCATTGGTAAGTGGCCTTCGCTTTGTGGTTTCTTATGTTTAATTCTTGCACATCAAGATACAATGACATCTCCAACATCTACAGCTCCTTACTCACTCTCCGATATGCAACAGATGTTGAGCGTCATGAACAGCATGCGAAGTCAGTGACTAATACTTATGCTACTCACTACCCCAATTGCTCATTCTGTCTTTCAGAAACACTGGGACCGAGAATTGGGGCCATGGCCTGCTTAAGTACGAGTTTTGTTGACTATCTTCAAACCAGATACTAACCTCTTTATGGCAGGCCGACTGATGGGTTTCTTCGGTTGGTCCTCAGAATCAATATACTGGCAGTGTCTGAACCTTATTCTTGTAGTGCAACAGCGATTCTACAATCATCATGGCCAGCCCCATGCTCGTCTTGATCGCGACAAAACAGTGTATTCATCATCCAACACAAGACATAGCCCTTTGATCACGCTCATCTCTCCGTTGCTTTTCTCTGCCCCTGACGTACATTTGCGGTCCTTGCAAAAGACGTGGGTTGATAATATAATCCACCACACCGCATACAACACCTTGATCACCAAGCTTACAAGTGAATGGCAGGAATTCATTCTATATGTTAGTTTTACCTCTTCGACTACTCTGAATACACGAAACTGACATAGTCCACGTACTCTCTCAGGCTACAGTCATGCTTAACGCTAATGTAGCTTTCCTCGCTATCCAGAGCATCGATGAAGAGGCCACCTTGCCTCAGCGTTCAGCTGCACAGCTAGCGTCGTATGTATCTATTCTGGCAAGCATTGGCAGCATCATTCTAGGGCTGCTCCTCGTCCGTCAGAACCGTACCAAAACTAGAGAATCAGCTGTCGAAGCCGTAAGAAATAGGCTTCTTTCAAACTCAAGGCCCACTCAAGCTAACACAGTGTTCTTAGGCAGCCTATCTAGCTAAACGACATCATGCCAGACTTGGATTGGAAACATTGGCCATTCTATGGAGTCTTCCATATGCGTTGCTCATGTGGGCGATGTTATCTTTCCTTGCATCCATCTCCTTCCTAACGTTCCAAAATACGACAAATCACATCCGTGCTGGACTGGGAACACTGTGGTGTCTGATTGCGATTCTCATAGTGTGGTGTATAACCACATCATGGGAGACACGCTCCAACGAGCGCAATTTTATACACGACTGGATGGACGTGGTGTCCGGTGTTGTGCCTCGATTGAAACGCAAGTTTTCTGTTGAAGCCGAGTCCGAGTTTGTTGAGGGAAAATCGGCGGAAGGCGATGGTGCGTCGACGGGGAGTTGGGAAGAGCGCAGATGGTGGTCGACTTTGCTCAGCACACGTCAATCGTCCTTGAAGACTCACAATGCGGCTCGGGGTTCGAATGTATGACCACGGACTTCTCTGTTTAATTACTCGGGATGTGATATGTGTGTAGCATTCTTGCATGTAGCTTTTTACCCGCTATAGGTTGTTGCTTCCATTCAAGGCACTGCCCATGACCAATGTATACCCTCAGTTTTCAGGAAGCGGCAGTTATTTATCAGCTGTAGAGTCCCAAGCAAAGCCATTCAATCGAGCAAAGCATATACAGCATCAGTTTGTTGTACAGACTACCACACCATCTTTGTGCATTGTACACTGGCACTGCAGAATTTTCATACAAAAACATAGAAAATCGGGGAGGGTATAATACAAACTGCAAAGTCCTACTAGCACTCCGATGTCTCAATCCGAGCAGCTGAATCCAGTCCGGTGTTAATTAAATACCAATAGTGATGTTCTACTTATGAAAGTACCGTCACGACAAAGCATATAAACCATCTAGGTATTCAATGTCCTTTCCGCATGAAAGGCCGAGACGCTTTCACCTATTTCCCGAAGTCCCTTTGGTTTCTGGAGGTGGTGGAGGCGGCTTTACTTTGATTTGTGGAGGCGGCTTTCCTGAGCTGTTGCCAGCTGCGGTCGTCCCTGCAGTCTCTCCACGAGATCGCATTCTGTGCAGAATAAGTTAGAAGGCATCCAAAAACGTCGAACCAAGATATACATAGGTATATTGAGACTCTCTAGGATATGGTTAATAGTCTCCGACCCACGAGGGGAGGTTGCTGCTCCCCCCGCCGCGTCTTCGACGCCACGAATAGTCGGCTCGGCATGGGAACCTCCCTCATCGCCGCCTCTACTGATAGAGTTTCGGATCCTGGTACTATATTTCTTGACAGAAGTTTTGAAGGCTTGGAAAGACCTTCGAAAACTATCAGCGATATGCCCACTTGTTTGAGTCAAGACTGACTGACCTGTCGAATTTTGACATGGCGGGACGAGTTTAGGTGAGGATGAGGGACGACTTAGGTGAGAAGAAGGGAGGAGCAGGTATGACTTCGACTGGGAAGGAGGGCGGATAGCTGTTGAAAGAAAATTTGCGTCCTTATAGATATAAGCCTCGAGGAAATTCGACAGTGCGTCACAGCTTTGTGAGGAGAAATTGTCATACAAGTTGTAGTTGTAGTATCGTATCATTCCGAGTATAACACTAACAGCATTTCGACCAGCAGCTCATAAATCCTGTGCTTGAAAAACTTCCAGCATCGGTGTATGAGGGTAATGAAAGTATCGGGGACGCACGTCTTCAAAATACATCAGTAAGATGTTCTTTTGAGGTTTGGAGCTTGCCGACGCTTTCGCAGTAGATGTTGTTCCCGCTAGACAACAACCTTGGTATGCACTAAGGATATTAGGAATATGTCAGTCTACATGCCATAGCCAGCATTTCTTCGGTGCCTTTCAACAGAATGAATAAATAAGCGCCAGATCTCAGATGTATACGACTTGGCTTACATTTAACAATAAGAAGAGTTGAAGATCCATAGAATACAGCCTCAGACTGATCCATAGACAGATATCTGGCTAGATAACACAAGAAGGCAGGTTCGAGCGTCATGTTAGGCTTTGCGTGGATTCAGCGCTTGAGAGCTGCAAGATGATGGAACACAGCCTCAGAAAAACAAGGATGCCTAAGCGAAACTGCAGAATCCAACCAGAAAGAGATACAGAGAGTGTGGGCTGGTAGCGAAATCACTAAAGTGCAGCTCTGCATACAGGAACCAGAGAAGGGTATCAAAGATGAGTGCCTAAAGCCAGGTTGTGAGACTTCGCCTCGGAATATGGACATGTCTATTGAGATATTGACGGTTCTTCTTCCGAAGCAAATATGATGGCTCTGGCTGTTGAGTACGACGATACGCGTTCTGGTATGGATGATACCTGTGCCCGGATGATGAACATGGGTATGTTTATGCTAGTATCAACAGTTGTATATTCTATTTTGCAGAGAATGCGTCGGTTAGTCTCACGAATAAACAGATCCCGTAGACTCACTAACCTGAGTGGTAAAATGGGAGAGATATCTATGCCTTTGACAACTCCCATTCAGACAATGGGCAATAGCATTGAAGTAGTTGTAGACCTACAATAACATATGCATCAAGTGACAGGATCAACGTCTATTTCGGCGGTCTTGGGCCAGGCCGCATGGGGCTTGCCACAGGTTTGGAAGGCCTGGCGGAAGTCTGTATATCCTCGTCATCACCTGGGTCAAGCGCCGCCAGACCTCGCCTTGGTCTCGGTTTGGTGTTGCTTGCGACGGGCTTGGTTGGCCTCGATCGTGTTGGATGTCTACAGTCGCAGTAGATCAGACAGCATTTTGCAGAGCCATACAAAGTTTCAAATCACGATGGTGGTATTGGAGGCGTCAAATCATCCTCGTCGTCTGTATCGAGCTGTTGTGTAGGAATAGTGGGACTCGCTGAGGAGTTTGCACTAGCTGAAACCCTACAACAGCAGAGTTAGGGCACATTATTAAATAGCGATGCAAAAACCCAAATCACAAGGATTCCAATAGAGGCCTAGGATCATCTTCGTTTTCCTTCGGTTCTGAATCTCCCTTACCCTCTGGAGCACTGGGCGATGATGCTCCGAGCGGGCGCACGGAACCCTTCAGGACTTCTGCATCTTCGATTCCCTTGCCATCGGCGGTGTGGCCGTCCGTTCTATGCGACGACACTGCCTTGGAATTTGCATGATCAGCATCCACGTATTTACTGTTACGCCCGCTGCCCGATGTCAACATCCTTGATGCTCGCTGTTCCCGCATATCACTGCAGGTGCACACCTTTCCATGTCCACACTCGAACTCGTATCTGCAACGGGTAGAGGATGTGCTGTGAGGACGACAAGCGCTCGAAGGAACGACTGTGAACGCGGATATCAGAAGGCACCGCTATGAGTCACCTGATGATGCAAACCTAGCATTGGAGGCTGTACACTGCGCTGCGCGACGTCCACACTGCCATAGACAAAATAATGGAGTGTATGTAGCGAGACATTCAAATCGGAGATCGGCTAATGTGGCTAATGCGTTCAAATTGTAACCTGCCGCACAGGAACGAAGCCGCCACTTGCAGGTTATAAAGACGCTGGGGCTTTATTCTATGTGCTCTCACCCGCCCGCTTCACTCGTTCAAGTTCTCAACACAGTCATGTCTTCTACAGATTTCAAGCTTGAAACATTACTCGATGAGCAGCTCTCTACTTTGGAGCCTCAAGGATGTTTGCGTCCCATCACATCGCAGGATTCTCAACGATACAACAAGACCAACATGTTAGTCCCACAATCGTTTTCAATCGAACAGGAGCTTATTTATCCTCCTCTAGGGTGACACCCAACTCAGTGGTTATCCACCCGGGTCAATTTACATTTGCGAGAGAGTCTGAGTACGCAATCCGCGTCGTTGCTTCCTGACAGACTCTGAACAAGCCTTTTAGACCCTATTATTTACCCCCGCGATGGTCTGCCACTGTTCATCCCGAAGGGCAGCTGTACTTCCACCGAGCAGGACCACTGCGCATCGTTACCGACGAGTACTTGTACGACTCGAAGACGTTGTCACGGATTGGTTTCTGGGTCAAATTCATTGAAGGCCTTCTGCTCGACCAAGAAATCAAAATTTCAGAAGACATGGAGCTCTTCTTAGAGCTTTCTGGAGATAAAGATTGCGTCTATTATCTGGTGGATTTCAAGAGCCAGACATCATTTTGGCTCGAATCAGTGTCTTCAGACGAGCTCGGACTTCCCCTTGTCGTTTCACCGGATCATCTCAGTTAGTATTTCGTCCGCACAACCGCCATGTTGTGACTAATCAACCTCGCAGAATGGGCATTGGAAGAACAATTCTGGACTCATGTGGAACGTTTCCCAGCTCATTTTGGTGGCCTGTCCAGCAAACACGTTGATGACTTGATCTGTATATTCTCGCATGCTCAAGTCGGTAAGTTAGCTAACGTCAGCCTCAATGACCTTCCAATTGACAATTCTCACAGACCAGATGACTTCTCCAGTTTCTACTTCTTTCTACTCGAAAGAAGCATGCGCAGAATTTGTTCAAGTGCTTAAAACGTCTCGAGGTACATCCTACCGCCTGGGACAGTGGAACAGTATATTTACCCATGTATGCAGACTATATCTCTGATGGCAAGCAAACTTGTCTAGTTGGTGAGTAATTCCCGCCTACTGTTATCGATCTTCAGCTTATAGCCGATCAGCTCGCCTCTGGAGTTTTATTGGTGTGTTTCCTCGGGTATTTGGGCGCGAAACGCAAGTTCTCATCGACTCGTCTCTAGCCAGTCAACGAGTAACGACCCATTATGGTCAGCAGCAATGCCGTCTTTCCCGGGATCAGGCCATCGTTTACGATGCTCCTGAAAGGACGTGGTTAGCGTCCATCTCGTCTGGCTTGTCTTTCCGAAACTCGGATCGCTTCCTGAAAGATCTGGAGGGGTTGTATGTCGATCGCCTCGTTTACCTTGACCAGTGGAGACCCTTCATCCAAGAGAGAACACAAGAATGGCGCAGGCTGTTTTTCATGACGGCATCATTATTGCTGTACGTCTTTTACTCTTAGTAGATCTGACACTGTACTAAACATCGCCTCCTGTAGACTGTCAATTGTTTCAGCGCCGTTCTTGCCTTATCACAAGATTCTCGCACCTGCTTGGATTCTCATGTGCCTTGGCATGGGCTCCTGTGTTATGTTATTGCACAGCCATTCTTCTTTAGAAAAGCCCACTATTGACGAAGTGGTCAGTTTTCCTGGCATCAATCTCCTGGGTTCAAACATGCTGATTTTACCTGCCTTCAGTTATCACATTTCGAGAATATTCATTCCGAATCCAGAAGCTTCTCCGCTGCAGCATTTGCATATTCTTTACCCTCTACATTCTTTCTCTGGAGTCTTATTGCTCTCGTCATCGCTGGATTACATGTCGCTAATGTTTTCATGGGACTTTGGGTCGCTGTGGGTTTAACCATAGGCGGCTTGGTGTTTTTCCTCGCTCTCCAATATGCTGTTTCTGATAGATCTATTTCGTTACCGTCTTTTTCATGGGCACGGCGTCGTATCTCGGACGATGTCAAAGTATGAATGCATGGCCCTACCTGTATCATTATTACCATATGTACATTTAGACACTGGACACCAATATACCCGCTAGGTTTTTCCTTTACTAGATTTGGTATTAGTAGCCAGGAAATCTAGACAGACTCGCGAGAGATCCAAGGCTGGAAAACCGAATAATGCTGTGACATATACCACTGCTTCTCTCATTCAGAGTCATGGATTGAAAGAGATGGAGATTTTTTCCCACGCCCGTGTATACAAATTCTGGATTCGAATGACAAGCGCCTCGTGCGTTTGATTCAAGTTTGATTGATCATGCTATGCGATGACTAGGTCACACTAGCCTTCTTTCTTGACTCTGCCTTCCCTATGACAGAGACTCACGCAAAGCTCGAGAATCTTCCAGGCTGGCTTAACGCTGTCACATATACTCCCGGCACTGCAAACCACCAGGTCCCGATGGAAGGAATCACCAGTCCTCGACAATATGCATCGGGATCCTCCACTAGAATTGAGGACATGCCGGTACTCCGGTGGCGTCCCCAAGATAGTCAGCGTCGTTTGAACCCTCCAGAGCCTCGGCCACCTTCAGACCTAGATTATGGCTGGGACTCCGGGATGTTCGTGGAGGATAAGACCCCTTGCGAAGAACACTTCCGATATGACGTGAATGGGATCAAAGTCGCCCTCAGCATGGCTTCTGAAGAGTCTGCTATCTCTCCCGACCGCTCTAGCCTTGATTATTCAGAGTTTTTCGATGACAAGCTCACCGTACCAGTGCATTTAGTCATTCCAGCCAACACAGTAAGCAACAGGGAAGTTCGAATCTTGCTCAGTCGCTTGTACCAAGGCGAATCTACTCTTCCCGAACCCCCTGCCCTTGCCCCCGCGTCTTTTTCGAGTTCCCACGACTCGGCGACTCGCATTAGCTATCCGGGAGCCATGCAGTGCCCAGATCCAGCCGTGCATGTACTCGCTGAAGAGGCCGTGGATTTCATGCCATTGACGCCACAGCGAGTTAATGCCCCGGGATTTGGAAGAGCGGAAACCTCGTTTGCTCCGAATATAGCACATGTGCATATTGAAGGAAGACAGGAGGAGACGGTACACGGTCGCCAAAGGGCTCGGAGCCGTGGTAAGCCCGGGAAAGTCACGCTCATTTCCACTAGTGCTAACGGTTCAGCTTGAACAGCACACGATGAACCGCCAGTCATCTTGAAACAGCACGCACCTACGCTGCATCCTGTGTTCCAGGGAGGTCTTGAGTGGAACGCCGCATGTGAGAGTTATAGGCATGCAATGCACCATGGACTGTCTGGCGCTATGTCAGAGATGTATCCTGTGTGGCGAGATGATGCCGCAACCTACCCTTCTCAGCATTACATGCGCATCATTACTGACCAGTGGTCCTCTACGCCGATAGAGATTCACAGAGACTCTTACATCACATGTAGAGACGTCGTGAAAGGACTTTCCAAGTATCTGAAGGAATCTGTGATTGCAGATGCAGGACTTGTGGGCACTGTGCCAACAGGGTTCCGCGCGCCTTTACCTGAAAGGAGTCTGGTCACAATGATACAGGAGCCACGGTCTATGAGATTGACGTCGGAAGGAACTCCGTTCTTTGGTGTCATGACTTTGGTAAGAGACATGGTGCCTTTGACATATCATTTATCATTCACGGAAACCCCGTCTCGCGCCTGAGTGCATAGAGCGGCACAGCAAAGTCCAAGGAAGAGGGTTTCATGAATTTTAGGGATAATGGATGCGCGAGAGAGGACATGGGGATATATTAATAGTAATTGTTATTTGCCGTGTCAATTTCCTCTCATTATGGCAAACGCCCATGATACAAGGAATACAGATGCATCAATTAACGGACAACAGGCAACGCATACAAGGGAATTTACACACGGTACGACAGGAAAATAGAGAGCGAGAAGCAACAGAGCAGAGAAAGTGCAAGACAGCAAGCGCGATAGACTAGCGAGAGCAAGACAAGAATAGAAGCTTCAAATCAAAGCCTTCACGGCCTCTGTGATCTGCTTGACAAAGTTTTTGAGGCGCTCCCGAATCCGATCTGTAAAATGGGCACGAGTCAGTATCCGAATCACAACCAACATATGAGACCAGACTTGAGAGGCGAAAGTAGCCTACCAAGGATAGTCTGGTCCGGAGGAGATGACATGCCTTGTTCAATCTCAATTTCAGTTAACTCGGATATCGTCTTTTCTAGTTTCTGCAAAGCGACGTCGCTTTCATGTTTAGGGCGAGCAGAGGCCCAAGCTTGTACCTCTATGATAATATCCAAGAGCATTGTGGCAACTTCTGCTCGCAGTTAGAAAAGGACTATGCATGTATGCGTGCAGTTCAGGATTTACCCTGTTCATAGGCCTGATCTCTTATTGACTCCTGCAAAAAGGGCTCTGCGATGAGTCCTTTGTGGTCGAAAGGCTGCAGTGGTGTCGCGACGGATTCGGCCAGAGACTTCATCGGGTCTGCTGTGAAGGACTTGCTTCGATCTTCGACAGGAGCACCAGAGCTTGACGCGACTTTCGTATCAACGCTGGCAGAGTGCGAGGTCTCTGAGCTGGAGGAGGACGACATTGTCCAGGCAGTGACGGTAGTGAAGCAGATGTGAAGTCGCGACAGAGCGCGACTTGCGAGCCAATGAAAGCGTGAGAACATATTTCCCAATTGAGCAGCCACGTCTCTGGGCGCATGCCTCCGTTTCTGGGGACTGTGTACACAAATCTCTGTACATCTCATCCACCGAGACTCTCACGAATCGCAGGCTCTCTGCCTGCTGCATCCCGCCATGGCGAACATGCTAACAAAATTCGAGTCTAAAAGCAATCGCGTCAAAGGTTCGTGAGCACGTCTCTATGTTCCATGTATGCTCATTAAACACCCTTTAGGCCTCGCCTTCCATCCGACGCAACCTTTGCTAGCGGCTGCCCTTCATAATGGTAGTGTTCAGCTTTGGAATTATAGGATGGGTGTCTTGGTTGATAGATTCGAGGAACATGAGGGTACGTCCATTGACGAGGTGAAAGAAGACAATCTATTAACGTTGTCACGTAGGACCTGTTCGGGGCGTTCATTTTCACCCAAGTCGCGCATTGCTTGTAACTGGAGGAGATGACTACAAGATTCGTGTCTGGGGTGCGTTACCTTCTAGGCAACCCTTCTCGAAAGCCTTTGCTAATATCTCCCCCAGATATCCGTCCTCAGAATCGTCGATGTCTCTTTACTCTCCATGGACACTTGGACTACATTCGCACCGTTCAGTTCCACCACGAAATGCCTTGGATTGTGCGTGATGGAGATGGTTTTGGCTTACATCGGCTGATACGCTTTGCATAGATTTCGACTTCTGACGACCAGACGATTCGCATATGGAACAGTACTTCACGCAACTGCATCGCCATTTTGACCGGCCATTCACATTATGTCATGTCGGCTCAGTTTCATCCTAAAGATGATCTCGTTGTTTCCGCGTCTATGGACCAGACTATACGCGTCTGGGACATCTCAGGTCTTCGCAAAGGCTCGCCAAGCACAGGACCCGGAAATTTCGAGACATTTGACACTTTCTCAACCGTGAAGCATGTATTGGAGGGACATGATCGAGGTGTCAATTATGCCGTTTTCCATCCCACCTTACCTCTCATTCTTTCTGCTGCTGATGACCGCACGATCAAAATTTGGCGAATGAGCGAAACAAAAGCCTGGGAAGTAGACTCATGCCGTGGCCACTTCAACAACGTTTCTAGCGCCTTATTCCATCCCAAGCAAGAACTCATTATTTCTTGTGGTGAGGATAAAACCATCCGCGTCTGGGATCTTGCCAAAAGGACAGCCATTCAGACCTTCAGAAGAGAGCATGATCGCTTTTGGGTTCTTGCATCACATCCCAATCTCAACCTGTTTGCTGCAGGCCACGACAGCGGGTTGATTGTATTCAAAATCGAGCGTGAACGCCCCGCATTCGCCATTCACCAAGACATGTTGTATTATATTCGGGATCGCTATGTGCGCTCATACGACATCAACACAGGTACAGATCTAGGTCTCCTCAGTGTCAGGAAGTTCGGCAGCCCATACATTCCTCCGCGCACCCTCAGCTTCAATCCTGCGGAGAAAGCAGTTCTTGTGACAGTGTCATCCGACAATGGACTGTACGAGTTGACGAAGCTTCCGGACCAGGTGGTCGGGGAAGTCAAAGATTCAAGCGTTGACGGCAAGAAGGGACCCGGTCAAAGCGCTATTTTCGTGGCTCGCAATCGGTTTGCCGTGTTGAACAAGGCTACACAGGCGAGTGGGGTGTATTGAATGCGCATATATGATATCATACTAACTCGAGGTTACCAGATTATCGAAGTCCGAGACCTGTCGAACGCTGTTGTAAAGACGATCAAGCCTCCCGTTCAAACCAACGAGATTTTTTATGGTGGCACTGGGAGTCTGATTTTGAGCTCACCAACATCTGTGGTCCTCTACGACATTCAGCAACAAAAAACTCTAGCTGAGGTGAACAGTCCTCCTGTCAAGTATGTTGTATGGAGCTCGGATGGGTCGTTAGTGGCTTTGTTAAGCAAGCACAGTAAGTGTGATTGGCGCAGCCATGACCCACATAATATACTAATATTACTTCGCTTGTAGCAATCACGATTGCAAACCGCAACTTTTCGCAGCACAGTCTCATTCACGAAACCATCAGGATCAAGTCTGGCGCATGGGACGACGCTGGTGTGCTGATATACTCGACTCTAAACCACATCAAATACTGCTTGCCACAGGGGTATGTCTCGTCTAAATTCTTGTGTAGTCTTTTGTTAACCACCAATATAGCGATCACGGCGTGATCTGTACTCTCGATAACCCTGTCTACTTGACTCGTGTCAAAGGAAAGACAGTTCACTGCCTGGACCGCTCTGCACGGCCGCGTACCATCACATTCGATCCCACTGAGTACCGTTTCAAATTGGCGCTTCTTAAGAACAACTTCGAAGAGATGTTATACATCATCAAAACTTCGACTTTGATGGGCCAAAGTATTATTGGATATCTACAGCAGAAGGGGTTTCCAGAGGTACGTTTTCAATCGGTTCTCCTAGTCCGCGTTTTCTAATCATGGGATTTTGTCTTTAGATTGCTCTTCATTTTGTCCAAGACACGAATACTCGATTCGAATTGGCCATTGAGTGTGGAAATCTTGATGTGGCTATGGAGACTGCCAAAGCAATTGACAGGCCAGAATGCTGGGAGCGATTGGCTGCGCAGGCGCTGAAGCAGGGCAATCACAAGGTTCGTAGAAGCACTATAGCACCTTCTTCACTACTTAGCTCACCTTATCACTTCAGATCGTCGAGAAGGCTTACCAACAAACAAAAAACTTCGACAAACTGTCATTCCTCTATCTAACAACCGGAAGCACTGATAAATTGCTGAAAATGCAGAAGATTGCGGACGCGCGAGGGGATCCTATGTCGCGATTCCACAACGCCCTTTATGCCGGAGATGTAGAAGCGCGCATAGGCGTTTTGCGTGATGTTGGAATGTGTATGTGATGCCCTTGTCATGGTAGCTAGAGACTTATTGTTTTGTTCGCAGATCCACTGGCTTACCTCACTGCCAAAACAAATGGTCTGGAAGAGCTAGCTTCTGAAATTTTGGAAGACGCCGGACTCTCGGAGGCTGACATTGATGATGTTCCATCTTTCGGCCAGTCAACGTTGAAGCCACCGCCTGTCGTAGCCTCTACAAGTGACTTGGTTTGGCCCAGTCTGTCAACTGGCGAGAGTTATTTCGATCGCGCATTGGCCAATGGCGCTTTGGAAGCTCCCGAGCCTGCATACGTCAACGGTGATGCAGCAGCGGCAGCCACAACTTCCGCTGCTTTGGATGAGTGGGCGAAGGAGGAAGAGGAGCCTGATATTGACCCAGAGGAAGGTGGTTGGGAGTTGGATGCTGACGGTGCCGACTTCCAGGACGCAGAAGAAGTGGATGTTGAGGGAGCTGCCGAAGCTGCCGAAGCTGCCGAGGAGCTGGGCTCAAGTTTTACTCCTGGCGTAAGCGAGACAGAGCACTGGGTTCGCAATTCGCCTCTGGCGGCGGATCATGTAGCTGCAGGATCTTTCGAAACTGCCATGCAACTCCTACAACGTCAACTGGGCATAGTCAACTTTGCCAGCCTCAAACCGTTGTTCCTGGCCGCCTATCGCTCCTCTCATACGTATCTCTCTCCTTCTGCTTCCTTGCCCCCGCTTCAACTACACATCCGGCGAAATCCAGCCGAGTCGTCATTGAGCCGTGTTGTGCCAGTGGTTGCACGCTCTCTTCAAGCCGTTCGTTCAGAGCTTGCTGAAGGATTCAGGGCGGTGTCTGGGAACAAACTGGCTGATGCGCAAACGACTTTCAAATCAGTTCTCAGTGCACTTCTTTTGGTTCCACTAACGTCAGATACCGAGGCCAAGCAGGTGAGACTGATTTATCACTTCTGGGTCATATTTCTCACTAGATTTTGAAGTGGAGAGATGCCGTTACTGCTGCTCGCGAGTATTTGTTAGGAGTTTCGATCGAGTTGGAGAGGCGAAGAGTGGCTGAGGCCGAACCCGACAACGTCAAGCGGAACCTCGAACTGGCAGCCTACTTCACTCATTGTCAGCTGCAGCCTCCTCATTTGCAGATTGCCCTTCGCAGTGCTATAGGCGCGTTCGCGAAGGCCAACAATCAAGCACATGCGGCGCGATTTGCAAAGCGACTCTTGGATTTGAAACCAGATCCTAAGATTGTGGCACAGGTAAGCCCTCGCTTTTTTCCCGGGCGCTGTACTTCATTGACCAAAATATCAAAGGCTCGTCAACGCATTGCTGCTGGAGAGAGGAATCCTCGTAATGCAGTCGAAATCACCTACGATGAATTTACGTCATTCGAGATCTGTGCAGCCAGCTACACACCAATTTACAAGGGGTCGCCGTCTGTACAGTGCCCATACACGAACGCCAGCTACCTACCACAGTTCAAGGGTAGCTTGGATCCATTGACAGAGTTGACAGAGATCGGTGCAACAGCATCTGGAATGCCAGCCCCTTGGTAGTTTATATTGTGGACATTATTCTGTACATGAACTTCAGTATATCGCCTATAATAGTTGATGCGGAAATGAATCCAGTGCGGCGTTTACATGTAGTGGGATTGTAGTGGGAGATGTCGAGCACATCAGGGTATGCAGTAGTAGTATGGAGATCACTCTCAGCTTTCACTTCAACCACCATCATATTCTGGTCTTTAAATTGGGTGCCTCCGCTGCTCAAAATTGGACATCCTTGATTATCTTATTCTCGCATGGGAGTGTTGGGCTTCACTCCATTTCTCCAGAAGATCTGGTAAGCGTTCAGTTCTGCAAGGCAGTCACTAATTCGCTGAGCATGACCAAGTCCAGAAGTAATCAAAAGAGTTCCTGACCGCTTGAACGGTATTTCTGGGAAAACCGTTGTCTTGTACGCTATCTTTTCTTCCTATTGAAGCATTATTATATTCACTTAGAGGTTCTCTAGCGATGGCACACTCATAACACAGCGTCTGCATTATGCTCCGGTGCCCCAGCGAAATCGACATGTCCTGGGCTGGTATAGACTTCTGAACGATCTACGTCAGTCAAACGTGTCAGCCATTTGCGTATTTGATGGAAAAGAGAGGAATGCTGCGAAAAGTGCTGAGGTGCGGCTGCGTCTAGCGTCAAGCGGCGAAGTATGATTTGACACGGCTCTGTCTAGACGTTGCGAAGGAAAAACGCTCGAAATCTTACTGCCACTCGTTTCCAGGCGGAAAGGGCACGTTTGCAGCGCCTACATGCCATGTCCAGTGTCGCCTCCCAATTCACGGCAGAAGACTGGAAAAGTGTTCAATCTAAATTTCGTGAAATTGCAGAGAAGCCGAAACCGCCTTCCCATTTAGCGGTCAACAGACTCAATGACTCTGGTGCGTGGTCTGCAAACGTCCTGTCGCGTGCTGTCAGGCGCTCATTCTACCTTCGTTAAATGCAGTCATTGGGGATGATGATCTTGAAGAAGCCTTTCCTAATGGTTATTGGCGCGAAAATGCAAAATACATCAAAGCCCTGGACAAGCAACTTGAGCAGGCCGAGATAGATGAGTTCATGTCGTCTAAGACGCCCTCTATGATTCCTGGGACCATGGATACGGTGGAGCTTCAGTCTGATTCCGACAACCTGGAACGGAGAGATGAAGAACGAAACATCAAGGACTCCGACAAGATACTTCGCCTTTGTCCCTCGGTATCATATAATGACTACCTGCAGAACGTGCCGCCACTCGAAACGCTACCTGCAATACCTGGACCTCTTGACTCGGACACAGAAGTCGATGCTGCCATGTCGAAGAATCAACTCCAGCTCGCCGCAGACGAGAGCCTCTTCTGGGACAGTCTCAGTGGTGGCGAACTAACGGAATCAGAACTTTCTGACGAAGCAACACCAGCGGAGGTTCTAGCGTCCCTGACAGAGCGTAGTGAGCTCCTGTCTGAATCATACCGGAGACGAATCGATGCGCCGACAGCACAGACATATGATGAATCACGGGAGATTATTCGAGCTATGGGTATTCCCTGCTTTGAAACTACTGGTGCATATGAAGCGGAGGCTGCTGCAGCTTCATTGGTTCTCAAAGGATATGCGGACTACGTTGCTAGTGAGGACACAGTGCGTTAACTCTCCTTTGGTATGCTAGTCCCATATTCACGTGTTGTAGGATGTCCTTGTCTATGAAGCTCCCCTACTTCGCAACATTTCCAATAGAGCGGACCCATTGATCATCATATCCGGAGCAGAGGTTCGGGATACTTTGCAACTTTCTCGTGAAAGCTTCGTGGACTTCGCACTACTTCTAGGGACAGATTTCTCCCAGCGAATTAAAAACGTTGGACCAATACGCGCTCTGAAGTTTATCAAGCAACACGGGTCCATCGAAAACGTTCTTGCCAACGAGATCAAGTATCCTCCCAGAATTCCCATGCAAGAGTATTTGAACCAGGTTACTCTTGCCAGAGAAGCCTTTAGAATGTTACCGCCTGTTACTTTCGAAGTGGAGGAGCAATTGAAGAAGGGACAAGCAGACGTGGACAGCGTCGAGTTGAAGAGGGTGATGGGGAAGTTTGGGTTGACGCGAGAGATGGTAGAAGACACAAGTTTTTCAGACGCTCTTGCGGGTAATTACTTTTCAGATAATCCGAGTCCATTATAATAGCATAGCACTAATTCCATAGTATAATGTAAACTACTGTAAAGACTGAATGTGAGTAATTTCCTCGAAGGAAATAAAGGCGAAAAATTGTGAGGGATCGCCGAATAGAGATCCTCTCGTACGGGATGCCACTTGCGCAAGTGAATCAGGAGCTGCTTTGGGGGTTTGTCCGACTTCAATGCTACAGCATATATCAGTTGAGCTACGTCTTACTTTCGACAACCCTGATCCACTTGGCAACAGAACGGAAGATGCAGGGTATCGAGTGGTTAAACCCGTTATACCGAACGACAGTGCACTCCCTCCCAGCGCGCTCAGACCGAAAGCAAAGCACGAGGGCGCAGAAGAACATCGTAGTGAAACATTGAGACACTTTGTTGCAAGTTATTTTGGTTCGGCAGATGCCGAAGAGTCTTCACAAGCGGAAAGGTTTAATCATTGCTTTCAAAGGCTTCAACGCGAGGTAGAAAAGAGTGAGAGTCTGTCATTGATTATTTCGGAGGTTGGGAATATATACGCCTTATGTATTACAGGTTATGGTAATCTGCCCAGGGATCATTGGTGGAATTGAGCTCCCGCGTATACTCCATTTGCATGGCTATATTGGCAGCCATATCTTCGCCGTACTTCTCAGACATAAATGCAAACATCCCGTCAATTCCAGCAGTAACTCCTGACGTAGTCCAAGTATCGCCGTCTTCTACCCATCGTGCATGAGCGATCCAATCCACATTGGGCCCAAGCGACTTGACCCATTCCCACGCGTTCTTGTTTGACGTAGCCTTCTTTCCGTCTAGGACACCAGCCTTGGCAGCAATGGCAGCACCTGTGCAGACCGTAAAGAGGTATTTAACCTCAGGGCGGAATGCTGCCACAAAATTTGCAACTTCGGTCATCCTCGTGGTATTTCTGTTTCCCAATCCTCCGGGAATCATGAGAACATCGATATCCTTGGGAGGATCGGCGAAAGTGTGTGTCGGGACGATGGACTGGGAAAAATAGGAACCCATGGGATCGTCTTGTTGAGTGGGAACTGGATCCAAAGTGGAAGCAATAATGGATAGGTTGATAGGAGTTTGAATGGACAGCAGATTCAGTGCGTCCAGAGGCCCGAAGACGTCTAGAGCTTGAAAGGCTGGGTAAACCACAACGGCATAGCTGACTGGCTGACTGGCTGTTACACAAGAATGAGTTTACACTGGAGTCATCGTTCACGCCAAAGCAGCTCGCCTAGTTCCTGAGCTTTGCTAAAAGGTAAGGCAACCGCGAGGAATACAAATGCGAGGCTAGAAAACATGGCAGGTTGGAAGAAGTTGTGAAGATATGGGAGTTTGGTCCCTGTCCACTTGTTATATAGATTTCCGTCGCAGCTTGTGGCTGTCATCGATCTATTCACGGCACTTTCCCGCGAGTAGACTCGGACCAACATAAGCTGAGTGCCAGCAGGATTCCGACTTTACGGCGAAAGTTGGCCGAATTTGACCAGGAGAACGAGATGGGTGCTGCGTGTCAGCAGATAGAGAAGAATAGAAGCTGCATTGCGATGATTGAAGTTTCCTGAAACTTCAGGCTGCGACGATCTGCGACTAATTTGAATGCTGGACAACCACTAGTCCGAGGTCAGCCGGGGCCTTCTGAATTGCATTGAACTGCTTAGAGCGATGTAATACGAGCAGATAAAGTCTCAGTATCTTTGGGGTTGGGTGGCCTGTGTGGTGATGGCGCAAAGAGAACAGCGGACCTAAAAGATTACGAGGGTGGGGTCCTATAAACTCCTTCACCAAGTGGGCAGGCGCGTGCGGCACAGAAGACAGAACCGAGACCCATTTAAATTCAGTACACTGGCAGGGTCTTTCAGCATCATTTCGTAGTGAATTCCTGGATGCAACCTATCCAGAACATTCAAATGTGGAATTTGAGTTCAGGGAAAGCGTCCAATTATGCTTGGATAGTCTCCATCTAAAGCAGTTCATGCAAAGCTTGAGGAAGGGAGTTGAGGAAGAAGAAAATAACAAGCCAACTTTGTTACATAATATATAGAGTATGCTCACGTATTCGAACCCCTTACATAGAAGCCAGGATGTGAATAAAAGAGAACAATCGGTTCCCACACGAGGAGCACACCGGGCCTTCTTCTATTTATACACTATGAATCCAAGCCACGAATGTGGTCATTTGCTATAGATCTATTCTCTTTGCAAAGCCAAATCGCTGAAAGCACAAGTACAAATAATTCCTTCAAAGGAATCAAAGGGAAAAAATAATGAGAATTCTCCAAGTCTCGTTCTCGTCACGATATACCAAGCAATGGAACAGCCTCAGAGGAACCATTTGCAGAAGGATGAACGAATCATGCCACTACCAGGAGACACAATCAGCCTGGCATGGATAGTTTGAACTTTGCACCGAGGCTATTCAGACCAAGTCATGTCGCCCGTCCAACACACTCCGAAGAGCGCAATGATACACGTAAACAAGATAGACTGGTGCTGGAGACCCATATGCGATGTCGCCTGCGCAAGTGGGCTACCATCTGCTAAAAGCACATGGAGCTGGAGATAATTCTCAACAGCTACGCGGAATGCCTTTGACAGTACGTGCTCCACCTGGCAATGGAGGAAGCGCAGAGTACAGAAGGGGGTGCCTTCAAACCACCCAAACGACCATACACCCCTTTCCAGCGCGCGAAGACAGAATGCAGAGCACAGAGGCGCAGACGAACGTCGTGGTCTGAACGAGAGCGCGATTTATGTCCCTTTATACGGACATCGGAAATTGCCGATCACGTGGTGTGCATTGATCTAAACTGGCTCTGAGTATAGACGTCAAATGGAAGAGTACGATGTGAAATAACCAATGCCAGCGAGTGACACCAAGCTGCCAATGACCGGCAATGGAAGTGATATTTCATGCGGATTCCGCCTCATGCTCACCTGCGTGTCAACTCTGACTTCACTGGCTCCAAAGCCTCGTCCTGGATTTGATGCCTTTTGAATTCTTTCTTCTGACATACTACTACTCGCGGGATTCACACAGGACATGTATATTGAAGAGCAAGAACCCTTCGCTTATCCCTCTACATTGCTAAAGGCTAGCAATACATACACAACCATACTGACGTATCACAGATTATAATGTTTTGCCCAGGGATCGTTGGTGGAATCGAGCTCCCGCGTATACTCCATGTCTTCCGCTACAGCAGCGGCCATATCCTCTCCATACCTCGCAGAAATAAATGCAAACATCCCGTCAATTCCAGCAGAGACTCCCGACGTAGTCCAAGTGTCGCCGTCTTCAACCCATCGTGCATGAGCGATCCAATCCACATTGGGCCCAAGCGACTTGACCCATTTCCACTCGTTCTTGTTTGATGTAGCCTTCTTCCCATCGAGCACACCAGACTTCGCAGCAATGGCACTACCTGTGCAGACGGTAAAGAGGTATTTAACCTCAGGGCGAAATGCTGCCACAAAACTTGCCACCTCGGCGATCCTCGTGCTATTTCTGGTTCCCGTTCCTCCAGGAATCATGAGAACATCAACATCCTTGGGAGGATCGGCGAAAGTGTGCGTTGGGACAACGGATTGAGAAAAGCGAGAGCCCTTGGGGTCATCATGCTTGGTGGAGACTGGGTCTAAAGTGGGACCGATGATGGACAAGTTGATAGGAGTCCTGAGCGACAGCAGATTCAGAGCATCCAGAGGCCCGAAGGCGTCTAGAGCTTGAAAGCCTGGATACACAATCATGGCATAGTTGACTGGCTGGCTGGCTGTGTCGTAGGGAATAAGTTCGTGCTGAAGTCATTCTCTGCAGCATCAAGATAACTCACAGTTTTCTCGGAGGCTCGAGGACATGGCAAGTTGTGAGAGGATGCGAAGATCTGGGGGTCCAGGATTTTATCTGCTCGTTATATAGTTTACCTGCCAACTACCATTCGCAGCCCACATCCCTTCACGGCATTGACGCGCAAGGATTTGAGTCTTGACCAACATCAGATGACTATTTGTCGGCTGAACTCATAAACAGCATCATGGCGACATTACAATCGAAGTCAACGGATTTTGCCAGGCAAACGAAGATGGGCACAGCCTGCTAGCGAAGACTAGAGAAGAGCAAGAGCTATAGCGGGAAGATCGAAGTTTCCTGAAACCCTGGCAAGCATCCACGAGCTGTGCCAATTACTCGGGGATCCATACAGTTGGATTGCAGAGAGAACCCTTTTTCTCGCGTTGAACTGCGAAAACGGCGCAACAGGAGCTCCGTGTTTGCGAATTGAAGGGCAAAAGGTTTCATTGTCACATCGGATGTTTAGTAGTCATATACACTGCATACACTACAATCCATAGATGTCTGCAAACGGATCGTTCGTGGAATTAAGGTGCCTCTCGTATTCAGCCCCAATCGCAAGCCTGTCTGAGACATCGTCTCCATAAATCGCAGAGATGAACGCGAACATCCCATCAATCCCAGCTGCAACTCCGGAAGTTGTCCAAACTTTTCCATCCTCAACCCATCGCGCATGAGTGACCCATTCAACTTTTGGTCCGAATGCAGTGGCGAATGCCCATGCTCTCTTGTTGGTAGTCGCCCGCTTTCCATCCAGAACGCCGGCTTTGGCAGCAGCAGCAGCGCCAGTGCAGACAGTGAAGAGGTAATCCACTCTGGGGAACGTCTCAGCGATGAAAGCAGACACCTGATCCAACGTTGCATTGTCCCTGGTCCCCATTCCTCCGGGAACCATGAGCACATCAATGTTCTCTGGCGGGTTGTCGAAAGTATGTGTCGGAACGATTAATTCTGAGGTGTTTGAGGCGAAGGCATTGGGCATGTCATGTTTGGTGGGGATTGGATCAAGAGTCGGACCCACAATAAAGAGATTGATAGGGTAAGTGAGGGAGAGCGTGTTCAGGATATCCAGTGGGCCAAATACGTCAATCGCCTGGAAGGCGGGATAGAGTACCATGGCATAGTTTACCGGTAGAGTCGCTATAAGGTCAAGGTGCGAATTCAGACTGATATTATTGTCATCACTCGCAAAATGATTTCTCACCATTCTCCTGAGCCAGGCTGAGAGGTAAGCAGAGAGCAAGAAACGCAAGTGCGCGGCTGACAAGCATAATGCAGTAGAAGTGCAGGGATGTGGAACTTTGGAATTTGTCAACCAGCTATATAAGGGATATCCGGCTAATTAGCCGACATCATTAAGGATTTGTTTCGGCACAAGACACGAATGCAACAGCCTTTAGACTCTTACTGAGAGCCTGCAATTTAGCTCTTAGTAATGAATCAGAACAGGGAGAGGATCGATGGCCGCTGCCTATTTGGCTACCGGAGTGAGAAGGACAACATATGCAAGGATCCAGGGGAAAATGCAAGGAAATCGCCCAGATCCACTCAGACTTCCTAGTAGTCAGGGGTCACGACGAGTCGCACTTTTTACTCGGGAGCATTGGAACCTTGAATAGGATGGTCGTCTGACGAGACTCGGACAATTGTAATCGAGATAGATGTAATCGAGATAGGGCAGTATATGGCCTATGACGGAAAAGAACGGCGACGCTCTGCTTGCTTATGCCGAAGGACGGAAGGCGAAGGCGTATAGGGCATTGGCCGCTAGACTCGGGATATGTATTTGGATGAGAAAGAGAGGATCGGAATCCATGTTGCGGACGACGAAGACAGCGAGGACATGCGAGAATGAGTAGAGAATATAGGTGAGGTCTGTCCGTTGAGCCACTACCGGCAGGAGCTAGTAGTTTTTTGAGCTTTGCGATAGGGTCAGAGAAAAGGAGGGTTGAATAATCCGGACTAGGGAACGGTGTCGCAGCAGATAAACTGGAGCTGGAGATATTTGTTAAGCATTTACGATAGCACGCAGTATTACGACTCCCAAGAAGGAGCGAGAGGAGGGTGTCGCTCTCAGGTAGCTCAAGGAGTGGATGGGAAAGGGGATTGGAGAGAAACAGGATCCTTGGGGCGCTCAAGGAGTGGAAGGGAAAGAGGGTTGAAGGGGGGAAAGTTCAAACCCGAAGTGCTTTATAAATGGCCCCGGCTTTTCAACCGGGATCTTGCGCCATTTGTGCCCGGCGCAATTACGCGATTGGCTGGTTCAGTAGTTGGTCAACCGACCACAATCGCAAGCGACATTCAACAACGCTTTCAAATTACAGTAGCAAATACTCTATAGTACTACGCAGTATGTAAGAGCTCTCGAAAAGACTCAATCATGAAAAATTGACAGTTCGAAACTGCGCTCTCCTTCAACACCAAGATGCTATCGTCGCATCAGCTAGACGAGATGTTGCGCTGGATAATGGACAAGCCACCCTCACATGCGCATCGGAATCATGGATTTTGCAATCCAGCAGATAGAATCTGATAGATCAACCATCTGCCAACACGAATCCAGCTCGTCGAAAATGGGCATATTCCAAGCAAGAAACGCTTTCACGCTCTCACCCATGGGCGCCTTTCGTGGCAGCCATTCTGGACCCGACATGAGGTCAGTTTTCCTCCTTCAGCAAGGCAGTGGGAAACTGAATGCATCCGGAGAAGCTGGCGTGGAAACGGATATCATCGATGAATAGCAGGTAGCCGGGAAACAATATGCGGCTGGTTTATTGAGAGCCTCGTCGGCCAGACGCCAACGACGCTTTCGTCACCCGCCACAGCAATGACCTGACACAGTGCCCCAGTTACAAGGGACTATGTAGATCAAAGGTAAACACGAACATGACCCGCCAGTGCCACTGGCAAACCAATGCCTGGTGAAGACGGTGACAGAAAGAGTGACCAGATCCGCCAGTATTTATACACCAGCTCCGTCATCAAATATCCACGCACGTGCTGGAAAGGGCTCGTGAGAAACTTCACACCCAGAATGAAGAACATGCGAGCTATAGACTATAGTGTCCGGGAGAACGTAGTGTTAAAAGGGCAGTATCTACGTATGCTTTGGCGATGCCAACATCATACTGAGGCTAAGGAGGTACACAGCCCCTTGCGCTTAAGAGAGACTTTCGTTTCGACCACATATCTTTGTGTCGACCTTGACGTTATATAATTGGCTTTTCTAGACCGGAGAGTGAAACAAAACTTCAGGATCCCAGAGGGAGTAAGTGTCCAGAGGCCTAAACCGGGCAGGTTGATTGAAGAAAATAGAATCATTAGAGATTCACAGACGCCAAAGGCATGAGTAAAGAAGGAACAAGTGCGCAACAGTCAATAGCAGGGCATACAGAACTTCAGAGAAAAACACGGAGCCATAACAAATACTCAGTCTCAGTCTAAGTCTACATTAAACATCGTTTCTATACACACCAAACCAAGTCAGTCAGGAACCAGAGCATTTTATGGGCAGACATACCGCAATATAATACTATAACATCGCTCACAAAACGGGTGTCCTTCCCTTTCAAAGAACGACGGGTTATCGAAGGGTCTCTCACATCCCTGGACAGGCATGCATCAGCTTCCGGCATAAACGAAGAGCAACTAACAATACGTACAGCGCAAACAAAGCACTCCCAGCACCACTTCCCACCAAGCGCTTCCACTGCCTCCATGTGATCCCTGATACTCTTCCCACACCTCTTACACTTCGGGAGTCGCAGACGAACATGGCAAGCTTCGCAATATGGGTAGCCCTTGTATACAACAAAGCCAACGTCGTCTTCAGAGGTAAAGACCCCATCACCGCTGATGGTGAGCTCTCCTTTCCGCGAATTGTTGGAAGAGTTCGACGGGTCCATGAACGGATCGCCGCATTCAGAGCAGAAGAAGTGAGGTTCGTGATAGGCCCTCTTTCCTAATGCAGTATCATCGAGGCTGATGAATCGCTCTTCGATAATGGGAGTCTTGCAGTGGTAGCATTTTGGTGCAAAATTCTACAAAGCATAGTCAGAAACATAGCGTTCGACAAGAGTTTTTATGGGAAGCAAACCTCATGGTAATCCAGATGACAATACGGCAATCCCTCATGCTCATAAGAGCTCACATGCTCCAAGTTCTCATCGCAAACAGAACACTTGAAGCACTGAGGATGCCATTTGATTCCCATCGCTGCCACAATTCGACCAATAATGGGACCACCACAACCTCCACAAATCAATCCATCTCCTCGATAAATCTTTCGGGGTGCTCGCCCACGAGGAGGCGCAGACGGTTCCCCGAAGTCATCACTAGAAACTGAGATCTGGGGACCGTCAGAAGCACCAAAGCCATTGTCGACACTGATCCCGGGGACCTCGAAGACGGTGATTTGAGGGGGGTCTGCAGACTGAACTTGAATCTGTGGCACTCCCCCATGGCCGTCACCATCGCTGTCAGGAAGAGAAATCGTGGGAATATCAGGGCGCTTGTCTCGTCCACCCAAAGGCGACGGAGATTCAATCTGAACAGCAGATGCCTCGGCTTTCGCAGGGGGCATGGGACGGGGATGTGAAATAGGAGTCCTTTCTGGAGAGCTGTATTTCATTCGTGGGGAGTATTGAGACGAAGGCCCGGGACCTGGGCTGGGAGAATGGCGAATGGATAGTGGCGGCGAATCATCCAAGTTAACAAAATCGCGTCTTCGGGGGGAGCGAGTAGGAGATTGTCTGTCAGCAAATGCACTACTGGCTTGGCTTGGCTGTTGTGGAGCCCGAGGCAGCGGTGGAATGTTCGAAGGCCATTGAGGTGCATTCCCCTTGCGGGTGAAGCCTGAACCTGTTCCTGCCGGAACCGCTGGTTTATGCGACATTGAGGTATCCTCCTGCAAGCTTATCTGTGCTAGCTGCATAATCGTACTTGATCTCGGCTCACTCGTGTTTGAATGCTGAGGCACCTGCGAAGGTTGAAATGTGCTTTGAGCTGCCGGTCGTGAGAAACCTGAAGTTGATTGGCTTTGAGATGTCATCTGTGGAGGTTGGGGCCGTTGTGAAGGTGGTTTGGGAAGACCAGGCAAAGATTGGCTTTGTGAAACAATGGAAGGAGGCTGTGGGAATGGTCGATTCCTTTTCCCTGGGCTTCCAGGCATTGAAGGGAGATCTCGTATGCCATGCTTGGGACTCGAAGATGGACTGTCGACCTTGAACTCCTCCTTGATTTGGCGAGAGGGCAAGTCTCGAATACCATACTGGGGACTAGGAGGAGGTCGGCTGCTCGTATGTGAGACAATACTCTGTGTGTCTGCTTCCGAGTCGTCTTCACTATCTGATAACGAGACTTGGGAATTTGTTCGAGACAAAGGAAATGTGGATTTTGTTGGAGATATAGGTGGTCTACTCGGTAAGGGACGGCCTCCATTTGTCGCCGTGCTCGCTCGCTTCATTGGCTCGGAAGTCGGGATCGAAGCTGGGACAGGAGCAGGAGCAGGAGCAGGAGCAGGACTACTCCTCTGAGCTAAATTTCGCTTCCACAATGGCACAAAAGCTTTGCCTGATTCAGCTAAAGCAGGGAGGTCTTCTGCAATCTTCGCAGGAGAGTTGGAGCGGGGAGGAAGGCCAGAAGCCAGCTCGCGGCGATTTGAAAGGACCCTGGATGGGTGTTGGGGTGGTTGAATGGGTTCGTTGGAAGAGGAGGGGGTAGCCTGAAATCTAGGAGGACTTGCCCGTCGACGTGTTGGCGTGCTATCTGGAGAAACAGCGTTATACATGTCCCTGGACTTTGGAGGGCTGACGCTCCGTGTGTTCAAACGTGAAAGCTGAGCTTGAGCATCTGATCCAAAGCGAGAGAAGTCCATGGACTGCTGCCTCGTTGCGGGAGGAGCCTGACTTCTGGCTTCAGGCAACGGTAGTGGTCGTTTCGGAGAAGAGGACCTAGAGGAAGATGTGGACACAGTGTGAGGTATTGCTGGTCTGGGTGGAAACGCATTCGTGCCTGGAGGCATAGTCCCAGAACGCTGAGGTAAAGGGGGCAAAGGCTCATCCTTTGTCATAGATTGCTGCCTGTGAAATTGAGGAGATGGGAGTACACGACCGGGTGTTAGTGACAGTGGAAGCCCTGCTGCGATTGCAGATTGCGTATGTTTCATTGGCGCGGGGAGAGAAGGAGAGTGGGCATGTCGAGGGATCGTGCGGGCAGGCAAAGGTGGATTGGACGCAACAGTGTGTTCTGCTTGATACTTCTGAAGCTGCGCCATCTGATCCAGTGTCTTTGCGCGCTGCATGACTTGGGACTGGATGGGAGTCTGCGCAGGCGTCATGGGTGAGAAGGACTGCTGCCGTTGCTGGAGGAGTGAGGCCTGATGCTGCTGTGGGATCTGTGTGCTTGTATATGCTGGAACAGATGGGGACCGTGGAACATGAGGCGGCGATGGATATGCTTGAAATGACTGAGAGTATCCATTAGACTGGTTGTATGCTTGATAGAATTCGGTTGGGGGTGGCTGGTTGGTGAATGGCCTTGGTGGAGGTTGCTGCTGAGGCCTATACTCATTGTGTGGGGTATGTGGAGGGAATCCCGAGGTCTGAGTGGGCGTTTGAGGCTGGTAATAGTAACCAGACATGAGAGCGACAATGGTAGCGGCACTTGTGCTGAATGCTTGACGATGATCGAACCAAGATGATGATACATGTAACCTCACGTGGGTGTGACCATGACAGACTAGTCGCCTTTTCCTTTCCTTTTCCATACCACCACGGCAGGTCAAAAGCTGCAATGCTCGCGACGAACAAGACTCTCGAGTCTCCACTTGCGAGCGGGGTAAGGTCTGAGTATTCTAATCTCCCTTGACAGGCTCTAGCTGGGCCCGGTGGTAATCCACTGAACGACGTACCAGAAATTCGTCGCGTACTCTGACATGCCCAAAGACCTTCTTACGAAGTAAGGGCCAGAGTGTCGTTGACTTGAAATTCCGTCGTGGAGATTGGGCCGCATTACGCTGTATGCTCAGCTTCGCTAGCCACGGCGTTTCCTTTGCGGAACGTAACAGAGACAGGCCTGTGGTCTATCTGCTCGATTTCCCCTGTCGCATCACCAGAAACCCGCATTCAAGCCGCCCGACCTGGTTCGCAAGGACGTAACGGAGGCTGGTTCTAGGATCAGTCGCGCACCCAATCATATCCTCCACATAATATCGCATGTTTCAATGTCTGCTTGTCTGTTTCAAACGACCGACTGCCAAGTCGTTGTTTCGTCTGGCTTTTTCAAGCCTGTGACTTCTCACAGTCACCGTGCCCGGGCACAATCCGTTACACAGGACACGTTCTACGAACGTCGTTCTTGCTTATCTTCATGGAGTTGATCTTTGGTGGTTGCATATGTGAAATCTGAGGGGATCAGGCGCGGGGCTTGGGTGTTGGATCCAATTGGCTAGCGAGGAAGAAGGTATACAGCGTATGCGGCCCTTTAGTTCACTTTGCGGCATATTCGCTCCGTTGGTTTAGCTCACTGACGAAAGCGAGTACAACTCGATTCAGACTACTCTTGGTCTGCCGTGCCAATTTTTTCCCTGTTTGCTCTCTTCGGAGAGTGTGTTCGTTAGTTCATGTTGAGGTGTATGTTCAAGGTGAAGTCAATCAGGTATAACATTACCCATTCTGGCTGACGTTTCCACAGGTCGTTCCCCATTTCTTGTGCTCTTAGCATTAACACTCTACGTAGAGTAAAACTACTCGGCACCAGAATGGAAACTATTGACGAATTACTTCTTAACGAAGCTGCGCAACTTCTGTATCCCGTTTGATTCCAGTCGCATGCCAACCCAGTCTTCCATCCTTGTTGCTTCCAATCTCTTTTCATAAAAGTCTATGGAGGGTTGATTCCACTATTATGGCTTGAGCAATTCTTTGCCTGGTCATCCTTGGACTTTTCGCTCACCTTTAACACCGACCAATCGAGCCTCGCGCAGCCCTGTGTTTCTGTCAGCGCCGTATCTTCAATCGTAACAGAGCTCTTACCTTCTCTTCAGCAATCTTTCCTAGCTCTCCGAACAATGCCTTCCCAACTCCTCCACCTCGGAAGTCAGGATTGACGTACAAATCTTCCAGATATAGGCCTGGCTTTCCGGTCCATGTTGAGAAGTTGAAGAAGTATAGGGCAAGACCGATCGCGTTTCCAGGGTTGTCTACGGTTCCAGAGAATGCTAAAATTGCATTTGCATACTCTTTCTCAAACAAATTCTGTCGAAGCTACAGAGAAGTCAGAGGTCGCTTTACTCTCTAATACGAAGATACCGGCCAGCTCTGGTGTTGCCTTGACTGCATCAGGTTCTTTCTCGTATACTGCCTGCAAACTTTGTTACACTACAGAGTGGTTCTGTTCATGGACAGACCCACCAACTCCACTATGAGTTGCAAAATCGCGTCCTAAACAGAAGTGAAGTTCGAAGTCATGGTCCTGTTCGTCGCATCTAAGTTGCTAACTAATACTCACCACATCCTCATGGGCTGCAGGTCGAATAAAATACTCAGTGCTCATGACGGTAGATTCCAAGAAGCTGTCTAGTATAAAAATGGTATTCATCCGCTCCGTCAACAGTTCTCCGGAATCTGACTCGGTCCTCACGCTCATGAGCGGAGGAGGATCAAGCTCGATATGGAAATAAGATGACTCGTTATTTACATATCTTTGGTTTTCAGCCTCAACTCTACACTGGACTCGATGGTCGTCCTGTCTTCCACGCTGGCTCTGACGCTCTGTTAAAGATACGCGACGCGCTTATAATAATAAAACTAATGGAATATGACATGCAAATACATAAGTTCGCATATTACAGGTAGAAACGAAGAAACACTCGAATTTGTTGCCGAATGATGCCGAAACCTTGTTCGCGAACTGCCGAAATTTCAGATTTTGGACCACATCCATCCACCTACACCACCTCCCCCTCTCTCCCTACTCGAAATCATGGATCAGGCAAAGATCGCGCGTCTGCAGGCGCAAGCAGCCGCCAACCGGATAGGCGCGCTATTCTTTGCAATGAAAATCATCCGAAAATTAACATGCAAGCATTACCACAGGTGGAAAGGGTACCGTAAGACGAAAAGTCGTGCGCAAGACCAAGGCTGCTGGTGGACAGGATGACAAAAAGCTTCAGGGTGCTTTGAAGAAGTTGAATGTACAGCCTGTCAATGGTGTCGAGGAAGTGAACATGTTCAGGGAAGACGGAAACGTTCTGCACTTTATGGCGCCCAAAGGTGTGTACTGCTTTTGATTTACATTGTGAAGCGCCTCGATCTCATCCACGATATACATCTAGTACACGCCGCTGTTAACGCAAACACATTCGCGGTCTACGGCACAGGTCAGGTCAAAGAGCTCACAGAGCTCGTCCCTGGCATCCTTAACCAGCTTGGCCCTGATTCACTCGCATCTCTACGTAAACTGGCAGAGTCATACCAGGCCATCCAACAAGGCCAGCAAAGACCCACAGCCGAAGAAGAAGATGACGACGACGATGTCCCAGACCTTGTAGAAAACTTCGACGATGTAGCAGTGTCAGACAAGAAGGACGATGACGAGAAGGACGAGAAAGACGAGAAGAAAGACGAGGCAACTCTCGACTAAGAGCGGTTGCGAGAGAGGCTTTGTAACGTGTATACAACGGAAACGGTTATGCACAACAAATGTGTTCTGTATCCATTGGACGAGCTCGGTCGTGTTGTTGTATTATCTCGTGCGTGTCCGAAAAAACAAGTTCGACATGCATTTTGCAACGAATAAGAGTACAATGTGAATTTGCGAGAATGACTATCAGAACGTGCACTATACACCGTCGTAACTAGCACCGCCTGCCTGGACACGGTCAACAGAGCAGTACGGGTAACGATGGCATCAGGACACACCTTCCTCAAACGGGACACAATGGGCTCCTCTGCCAGGTCATCCTTGGACTGTGCAGGGACTTCGATAGAAAATACTCTCAAACTATTCTTCACATCTGCAGCATGGACAGAGATCTACCAAATCGCGTGAGTATAGAGTATGTACCGTTGAGGCGTTGCAGCACACGTACCTTTGCCCTCCTCATCACCTTGCATCCAGGCCCGATCCAAACCTGCCCAGTAGAATTCAGACCGGGTAGCATAGCAGGGTAGAATATAGTAGACACACAATGAGGATGAACTTCTCGCGTTTGGACTCCTTGTCGTTCGCGTAGCTTACACGAGCATAACCATAGGATGCTTTGCTGTCGTCCAGCGAGTCCCGTAGTTCTGTCAACCCTCCCGTGCCTGTAGCGGCAACCTGGAGTTTATCAGAGCCATCTTTCTAATCTCTGAGTTCAGCTTCCTAGTCCGTTGTCATCAAGCAAGCGAACCTCGTAGTCGAGCAATAACCAGTTGGTCTCCGACTTGTCAGATCTAACATCTAAGTATGCTGCGGAACATGTCAGTTACACCAGCGCCCAGGTCTAACATGACCTACACGCCTTCATTAATAGCAGGGTCAGAGAGGTCGGCCATGTCCAAAGCAGTGCGTTGTAGACCTGGAAGTAATGGAAAGAGGTGGGCGGTGCTGACTAAGCAGCCTTCCAGCTTTCCTTCCCCCCATCATGTCCTTTGTTGTTAGTAGAGCTTTCACCAGTTGCTTATGCTGGAAAACATCGCTTTCACGCACATACTCTACTCCGGTGGTGACACGCGAAGCCATGCGGAAATGGCACGTCTCGGATGCACAAAAACCTAAGTCTGTCTTAGACGACAGCGACGCTCCCCCAGACCTCAGTGAAGACGAGGACTTGGTTAATGGTGGCGCTAGAAACCCCAATCTTCCTCCCATTCACAAAAGGCGACCACCAAAAGAACCTACACCGGAATATTATGCAGCATATCGTGCCTCCATAGCTAAACAATTTCCGGCTGGCTGGAATCCGCCTAGGAAGATATCCAGGGAGGCAATGGATGGGCTACGACAGCTTCACCAGAGTGACCCCGAGACATTCACTACACCTGTATTGGCAGAAAAGTTCAAGATCAGTCCAGAAGGCGTTCGCCGGATTCTGAAGAGCAGGTGGATGCCGTCGAGTGACCGGTCGGCCAAGATGGCACGGAGGGAGCGAGATTTCTATTCCCAGAGAAACGCGAAAGAACGAGAAGAGTTAGAGGAAGTCATCAAAGCGAAGAAGGAAGGCGGACGAGGCAAAGATGGGCTCTCGTTCGAGTGAAGGTTCGGAGCCAACATCACACTTTATTACATTTTAATTCTCCGCATAACAATACAGCCAAAACAGCTAATCGCACTTGTCCCAACGCAAATATGATCCTTGCTCCATTTCCTTGCCACGCTCTAGACGCTGCATGTTTGATCTTCTCCCTGTGCCCTTAATGATGTGCGGCCATGTCCTATTGCTCTTACAACTATCTTGGGGTCATTCACTAGTCCCCTACACGAAGTGGCCCGAAATGCTCGCGCAACTCCTCGTGCACTCTGTTTAACAACTGGTCTGGTCCAGACGCACTCGCTGAGAGCGAAAAAGACCGACATAGGCTTTTCACTGACTCTTCGACACTCTGGATGTGCAATGAAACTCTATCAGAAGTCCCAGACCTCGTATACACCAGCTGGACATAGTCAGGAGGATCCCGTAGGGGGTTGAACATATGTGCACCCAAGCGCAATATCCGGAAGCTGACGCGTTCCAATGCGTCTGAGCACCGAAATGCGAACAGGACCCTCGGAATATCATGAAAATGATCTTCCCATATCTGCTTGTACGAGAAGATGAGCGAAAGAGTTTTCACCCTTTGTCGTAGAAGACGAGACCGCATTATCCCTGCCTGTGGCGTTTCAGCAAGAGATTAATGGATCAGACAAATTAACAAACCAGAGACATCATCTTCGAAGGCCATGGAGTGTAGCGTATACGAAGATGCTCGAGTTTTGGGAACGTGTTTTCGATTCGCTCGTATAGAGCGTTATAGTGACGATTATGGGTGTCCATATCTAGCGTCCGCCAAGCACTGTTCAATCCAACTGCGCAGAATTCTAAAGAAGTCATTTTTTTGAATCTGCCTGCAGCAGTGATCAAGTCGTGGTCGTGCATAGTATGACTATGCGTGGCTATCAGTGTTGTAACTTGATCTCCTGGCTGGAGAAGAGTCAACAGCGCTGGATGAACACATAAAGTGGTGAGGTTAACAAGGTGAGCAGCATCCTGAAGCTTCAGGTCTTCTGGCCAGTTGGGGATTCGTACTGTCTTCAAGTGTGGATGCGCTCGAATGAACTCCCAAAACGCCATGGCCTCTGATTTGCCACCCGCGGCCCCGTTGTGAGCATCTACAAGCACAAGAGTCAGATACTTCAACGAAGACCAACGGCGAGTGAAAAGATCATGAAATCGAATCCCAGCGTGGTTTGTGAAACCTTGATCCAAAGACAACTCTTCGAGACCTCGGTTAAGCTCGAGAAACGACCAGAAAGCGGGATCCAAAGAAAAAGCCTCCTGGGCAGAGGCGGAGTCGTTGAAGTCGATGTGCAGTTTGGTTAAATTCCTGAAAGGAAGATTCTAGGGAATCTTCAAGGTTAGTGCCCTGACGAGCCAGATGCAACAAAACACCTACCTTGGGTTCCGCAAGAAACTGTAGAGACTTTGTATTCCCTAGGTCAAGCCCGAGGTCTAGTTCTGCTAATTCAGGACTGAAACTTGCTGAGCAATCGCAGAATTTAGTAGCAGTAACGATTATGTACTTTTTCATGAGCACACTCCATACATCCATGTTGGGGATGTCCTGATATCGCCACCCAAATGACTGCATATTGGACAGACGCTGGATCAAGTCAAGCATGGTCTGCATGTGCGGGAACACCTCTCGTCCTGTTATGTGCGGCTCGTAGGAGCAGACGAAGGCGCGAACACTCTTTGCAAGGTGCGGATGCTTTCGAACAGTCTTAGATACATGATTTGTATCTCTGGCGCTTCGAACAACGACGCGACTGTAGAGCAACGGAGATAATAGGGACCACAGATGGCGGCACTAAGCAAAGCTTAGCATTCCATCATGCACGAGAGACGAGAAAGAGCAAGCGTACGCAGCGGACCATCTTCAGTGCGTCCTTCGGGGCATTTGCGATCAAGAATTCGTAAATCTCAACGAGAAGATCGTCTGGAAGTGCGTAAGGATTAGACTGCATGGGTAGTAACGACGAGTCTCTTGGGACTGACCGCGTGACGCGATCAGCCACTATCTTCAGGCGAGCGAGCATCGTAAACGCCACCAAGAAGATGGAAGTAGTGGACAACGTAACTGGTGACCGCCCGTGGGAAAGTCGAAGGTTGATATTATTTACAGCTGTTCTCAAATATAATGACTCTCCCGACTGAAAAAAGAAGATATGCGCGCAGTTCAACGTCAACCCTAACCAGAGCATTGGCCAATAGGAGCGATTGCCGAGCTTCTATCTCGCGCAGTCGCGCAGGATCGTGGTTAGGGTTACCGTTCAAAAGACGCGCATATCTTTCCAATTCGCGTCGGGGGTGTCATTATTTTTGAGAACAGCGGTAAGCTGATGGGAAGGCACTTAGGCAGTTACTGCAAAAACGAGACCATAGGGGCTATCCCGCACCAAAGAAACACGGCATCTAGGTTGCCCTGTTACAAGAGCAAACAATAAGTGTGAGGGGTAGGAAACATAAAGACTGCTTCAAAGCAAATTATCTCAGCTTCAAGAAATGGGCGGACACCCGGGCAGGAATACGTCCCCAAACTACTGACTCCAAAGCTTTCGTGTATCATGTAGCCGACGACTCTCAGTTGAAATGGCGACTGGTTTTGAGGGTCATTGAGTCGCAAGTAGAGTTCAGTGCGTAAAAAGCACCAGGAACAGCAAGATATAATAATTAGTTCTTGATAATGTATGTTGTACGGCCATGGCGAGCGCATCCTACTCATCGTCAACCTCCCTAACATCATCAGTAACGCCAGTCGCCAGAGTTCTACCGAAAAACATGTGAGCGAAGGATGGCAAAATAGCGCGCGGGTGACATACCTGACCAGAACGCGTATAAGAAGATAGAACCAATATAGGTTTAATAGTAGCAGAATAGCCAATGGGGCGAAGATCTGATACCTCATCCAAGGAGGCAAGTAAGTGCCATCCACCCACACCCACTTTTGTGCGATTTCACTAGGAGTATCAAGTCATGAGGATTTCGCTCGCTAGAACTTCGATGATTGACTCACGGGATCAAGATCCATTCTGTCCAGATGGAATGTAGGATATAACCGTTCAGAATGAGTCGGAAATATCTGGGAAAGACGCATTAGACAACATTTTGTACAAAAAAAATAAGAATACTGACGTCCAGACAACAAGCAAT
>Ga0247730_1000193_pt1 | contig 58812 bp, 43 predicted proteins | sample UWRJL073202C2_FD_180959 | JGI IMG/M metagenome (GOLD analysis project Ga0247730, IMG submission 180959) | Plant litter microbial communities from Arlington Agricultural Research Station in Wisconsin, United States - UWRJ-L073-202C-2 | ecosystem: Environmental > Terrestrial > Plant litter >... | reverse complement strand
CGGTTGTCATACGCGTCGCTGATCGCTGTCAGCACACCGTCGCGGAAGTGGTAGAAACGTGACGCCTGAGCCAGCACCAGTTCATCGGGCAACGACCCCAAATAGATCGCCGCTTCAGCCAGGCTATTGGTGATTGCGGGGCGAGAAACGGAAGGCAAGGGCAGGGTGGTCGAGCGATTTTCATGATCGGTCCACACCACCGAATCACCGGAAACACTCAGCCGATGGGCCAGCGAGTGACTCCAGCCAAACCCCAACCCGCAGTCCATTTCCAACGCACTGGTGCGGTACAATCGGGTCCACTCAAACGGCAAAATGCCGTCCAGTGCACCGTCGGTGAGGGTCAGCAGTTCTTCGCCCGTGACCATCGACACCGGGCAGCCGTTGGTGGCGGTCTTGTCAGAAGAGGCGGCCGCATCCCCAGCCGGGTTCTTCGCAACAGTCGGCACGTCATCCACAGGCTCTTGCCGCACCAACACCGTCCGTTGCGCGGCCTTGTCCCGGACCACCGGCACCGGGTTGGAAACCAACTGATCCCCAGCCTTCAACGGCGCATCCGGAATCACCTTGATCGGTGTCCCCGCGCTCCCCAGCAACAGCGGTTTGGCCGCTTCGACATGCGCTTCCAACCGAGGTCCGACCAGTTGATCGGCCAGCTTCTCCAACCACTGGCGTGCCCGGCCAGACTTGATATGACTCATCACCTGGGCACCCAGGCGCACCGTCACACCCATTGCCCCCATGGCCCTTATCAGCAACAGGCCGATCAACACCTCGCCGGTGATTTCCCCCATCACCTCGTTCATTTCTTGCGGCGGCAACATCCGTATCCAGCTGGAAATCGCCGACACATAAATAAACATCAGCGGCTCATCGCTGAGTACCAGCAGGCCGCGGGCAATCGAGTCTTTGCCGAGTTTCAGCAGTTCATCCAATTCGGTCTGGGAGATGTACCGCAGCAACGTCTCACTGTGGGTCTGGATATCCGCCAGCAGGTCGAACAATTGCGTGAAATTGTCCCAAACGCTGTAAAGCGCCTTACCCATTCCGTAAAGAAACGCCTTCTCCAGCATCCTGCGCTGATCAAGCGGGTTGGCGTCTGTGTAGTCCTTCCACTGCGCCTTGAAGGTGGTCTCCCACTCTTCGCGCAGGCGCACTTCCAATGCATCAATCACCGATTGATAGGAGGCATACAGCGCCTTGATGTGGTCCTTGGAAACATTGGGGTAGAAGTTGACCCGGTAGCGCTGGTCGCGCTCACACTCGTCGATGTCGAGAATGCCGCTCGGGCCGATGGTCTTGTGGATCGGCTCGCCCAGTGGGCCGCCGTTGAGGTCGACGCGCTGCAACACCACCGGCGTGTTGCCGATGGGTACAAATTGCGTGCTTTGGAACATGTGCACCAGGGTCAGCTTGCCGTTGGCCTGGCAAGTCGCGACGGTGCTGCTCGGGAACAGGGAGCGGTTGATCGGCGCTACCAGCGCCACTTCATCCCCCACCTTGAAGACCTGTTCGATATCCAGCGCGGAAAAGCTCCAGAAGCTTTCCGCCCAGTCATCAAAGGTGTTCAGGCATTCCCGGAAATCGCGAAAGACGCTCTCGACATCGACCGTCTTCACATCCATTGGGGTCAGGGCCAGCCTGCCAATGGCCGGGTTCAAGAACCCGCTCCAATCAGAAAATCCATCTGCAATCCCTCGCGCTGTGTAGTCAGGCGAGGGACTTTGCGGACCTTTTCAGGGGAGGGGAGTAGAGCTTATCCGGCCGCTACGTGGGAAGTTTCGACAACTTTTGTCTTCTCCCGCCCCAGCACCAGGCTGCACAGCGCGGGCAGGAACAACAGCGTCAACACCGTGCCCACCAGCACGCCGCCAATCAGCACATAGGCCAGGGACGACCAGAACACCGACAGCGTCAACGGAATGAACGCCAGTGCCGCCGCCAACGCGGTCAGGATCACCGGCCGCGCACGCCGCACCGTGGCTTCAATGATCGCCTCGCGGATCGCCATGCCGTGGTCCTGGTTCTGTCGGATCTGGTCGGTGAAGATCAGCGTGTTGCGCATCAGTATTCCGCCAATGCCGATCAAGCCCAGGATCGCGTTGAACCCGAATGGCTGGTTGAACAGCAACAACGTCGGCACCGCACCGATCAACCCCAGCGGTGCAGTGGCAAAGACCATGAACATCACGCCGAACGAGCGCACCTGGAACATGATCACCGTCAGGGTCAGCAGGATCATGATCGGGAACAGTGCCGCCAGGGCGACGTTGGCCTTGGCGCTTTCTTCCACCGGGCCGCCGATGTCGATCTGGTACCCGGCGGGCAGCTTGGCGATCAGCGGTTGCAGGTCCTTGAACACGGCCATCTCCACGTCGGGCGGTTGCACGCCGTCGATGATGTCGGCGCGCACTTCCACGGTGGTCGCACGATTGCGGCGCTTGAGGATCGGTTCTTCCATTACCGCCTGGAAATGCCCGACCTGGGCCAGCGGCACGGAGGTGCCGGCACTGTTGGTGAGGGTCATGTTATTGAGGTTGCCGAGGTCCTCGCGCTGGCTACCCTGGGCGCGGGCGACCACAGAGACGGTACGGTTGCCCTCGCGCACTTCGGTGATCGGGTTGCCGCTGAGCAGGGCATTAAGCTGCGACTTCACCTCATTGGGGGTGAAGCCCAGCAAGCGCAGGCGATCTTGATCCAGCACCAGGCGATAAGCGCTGGTGCGCTCGCCCCAATCGAGGAAGGCATCCTTGGTCAGCGTGTTGGCGGCGACGACTTTGCGCACGTCTTCGGACACGCTGCGCAGCACATCCACATTCGGGCCAGAAACGCGGAACACCACCGGGAACGGCACGGGCGGACCGAACAGCAGTTGCGTCACGCGCACACGCGCCGAAGGAAACTCACCGGCGGCGATGCGTTCACGCATGCGCAGTTTCAACGCGTCGCGGGCGTGGGAGTCCGGGGTTTGCACGATCAGTTTGGCGAACGCCGGGTCTGGCAGTTCGGGGTTCAGCGACAGGAAAAAGCGCGGCGCACCGCCGCCCACATAGGTGTCGACCAGGGTGGTTTGCGGCTCCTGCAGCAGCGCTTTTTCCAGTTGCGCGGCCACCGCCTCAGTGCTTTTGAAGGCGCTGCCGGGCGGCATGTACACCTCAAGAATCAGCTCGGAACGGTCGGAGTTGGGGAAGAACTGCTTCTTCACCACGCCCATGCCCAACCCACACAGTACAAACGCGGCCACCACCAACCCGGTCACCAGCCAACGCTTGCGCACGCAAGCTTCGACCAGCGTGCGCAGTTTCTGGTAGTAGCGCCCGGCGTAGATCGCATCATGGCCGCCGGGGACCGGCTTGATCTGTGGCAGCAGTTTCACACCCAGGTACGGCGTGAAGACCACGGCCACCAGCCACGATGAAATCAGCGCAAAACCGACGATCCAGAAGATATTGCCGGCATATTCACCCGCTCCGGACCGTGCAAAACCCACCGGCAGAAAGCCGATGATGGTGACCAGCGTGCCGGTGAGCATCGGCGCCGCCGTGGAGCTCCAGGCGAAGGTGGCCGCGTGGATGCGGTCGAAGCCTTCCTCCAGCTTCACCACCATCATCTCGATGGCGATAATCGCGTCATCCACCAGCAAGCCCAGGGATATGATCAGCGCGCCCAAGGTAATGCGGTCGAATTCACGCCCGGTGAGCAGCATGATTACAAACACCACCGACAAGGTCAGCGGCACCGCAGCGGCCACCACCAGCCCGACGCGAAAACCCAGGGCCAACAGGCTGATCACCATCACCACCGCCAGGGCGACGAAGAACTTAAGCATGAACTCGTTCACCGCCAGGCTGATGTTTTTCGCCTGGTCGGAGACCTTGGCGAAGTTTACGCCCAGCGGCAGGTCCGCATGGATCCTGGCTTCCTGGGCCTTGAGGCTCTTGTCCAGGTCGAGACCGTTCCAGTGTTTCTCCATGATCACGCCGAGCATCAACGCCGGGTCGCCCTGGTGACGGATGCGGTAGCTCGGCGGGTCTTCATAACCCCGGCTGACGGTGGCCACATCGGCGATGCGCAACACGCGGCCATTGACTTCCAGCGGCACGTTCTCAATCAGCGACAGGCTGTCGAACGCGCCGTCGATACGGATGTAGGCGCGAGCTCCGGCGGTCTCGACAAAGCCCGACGGCGCCACGGCATTCTGTGCGGCGAGGGCGGCAAAGATCTGGTCCGGCTTGATGCCCAGGGTCGCCAGGCGCTCATAGGAAAACTCGACAAACACGCGCTGGGCCTGCTCGCCAAGGATATTGACCTTCTTCACCCCCGGCAGGTTGAGGAAGTCCTGGCGCAGCGCTTCGGCCATCTGCACTTGTTGCCGATGCGGCAAGTGTTCGGCCTCCAGGGCGTACAGGGCGAAATACACATCGGAATATTCATCGTTGAAGAACGGCCCGACCACCCCCTTGGGCAGTTTGGCGGCTTCGTCGCTGAGTTTTTTGCGGGTCTGGTAGAACAGGTCCTGGATTTCGCTGGGGCGCGTGGACTCCTTGTAGGTCATGCGCATCGACACGAAGCCCGGCTGGGCGATGGTCTCGACGCGGTCGTAGTAGTCCAGTTCCTGCAGACGTTTTTCCAGGCGGTCGGCCACCTGTTCCTGCATTTCCTGGGCGGTGGCGCCGGGCCAGGCGGCGGTGATGGTCATCACCTTGACGGTAAAGGACGGGTCTTCGGCGCGCCCGAGTTTGCCGAACGAGAAGATCCCGGCGGCAAGGATCGCAATGATCAGGAACAACGTGACCGCGCGATGCTTGACCGCCAGTTCAGAGAGGTTGATACCGCGCATGCTCAATTGTCCTGTTTGCGGTTGAGGGCCAGTGCTTGCGCGGGCAGCAGGCGCACCGCATCACCGCTGTGCAACAGGTGTGCGCCGAGGGCCACGATCACCTGGCCGGGGCTTACGCCGCTGTCGAGCAAGGCGTCTTCCTGGCCGAGGCTGGCAACTTTCACCGGGGCGAAACTGACCTTGTCGTCCGCGCCGATCAGCCAGACGCCGGTACCTTGTCCCGCATCCTGCAAGGCGCCGATGGGCACTCGGGTCTGCTGCGCCTGGCCGTTGCCTTGCAGGCGCACGGTGATGGTCGAGCCGAGGGCGAAACGGTCGACCGCGCCATGCAACACGTAGCGGGCGCGGTAGGTGCGGGTGGTCGGGTCGGCGCTGGCGGACAGCTCGCGCAGGGTGGCGGACACCGCCTGGTCCGGGGCGCCGAAGGGGAAGGCCAGGGCTTTTTGCGACGCCAGGTCGCGTTGGTTTTCCGGCAGGTTGACGATGGCTTCGCGGGCGCCGTCATGGGCCAGGCGCGCGACGATCTGCCCTTCGGCAACCACCTGGCCACGGTCTGCGCGTACGTCGGTGATGATGCCGTCGCCATCGGCCTTGAGGATCGAATAGGTGCGGCGGTTTTCGATCTGGCTGGCGTCGGATTGCGCCGAGGCCAGTTCGGCTTCGGCGACGCGCAGGTTGGTGGCCGACTGGTCGAAGATCTGCCGCGACACGGCGCCGGTGTTGGCCAGGCGCTGGTAGCGATTTTCGTCGTCACGGCGCTGGCGCAGTTGCGCCTGGGCGGCGTTGACGCGGTTCTTGGCTGAGCGCAGTGCCAGTTCGAAGTCGCCGATGTCGAGCACCAGTAAGGTGTCGCCACGGGACACGTGCTGGCCGGGGTCGACTTTACGTTCGATGACCTTGCCGCTGACCCGGAAGCCCAGGTCGCTTTCGGTACGCGCAGCGACCACGCCGGTATAGGCACTTTGCTGGGTGCCGGCGGCTTCGACTTTGGCGGCAAGGACCGGGCGCGGCAGGGGCACATCGGCGGCGGTGTCGGCCTTGCTGTTGCAACCATTGAGGATGATCAACAAAGCCAGGGGCGTGAGAAGACGCAAGGGGAGAGGGTGCATGGCGGGCTCCGGGGGGTAACCATTGGGCAAAAAATTATGGACATAATTTTTTACGCATATTATGGTCGAAATATAAATTAATCCAGCCCCCCGGATGCTCCCCATGACAAACGCCCCGGTCCCATCGCGAAGCCTGTTGTGTTTACTGGTGGCCCTGACGGCACTGGGTGAGGTCTCGACCCAATTGATCATCCCCGGTCTCGGCGCCATCGAGCAGGCACTGGCCGCGCCGGCGGGATCGGCCCTTATGGCGCTATCGGCGTTTGTGGCGGCGTTCGGCCTCGGGCAGTTGCTGTTCGGCCCGCTGTCGGATCGCGTTGGCCGACGCCCGGTGCTCATCGGCGGCCTCGCGCTGTATGTGCTGGCGACGTTGTCGATGCTGCTGGTGCAGGACATCCACCAGTTCATTGCAGCGCGCGTGTTACAAGGCCTGGGCGCCTGCGCCGCGCTGGTATTGGCGCGCACGGTGGTACGGGACGTGTGGAAGGCCGAAGCGGGGCCGGCGCTGGCGCTGACCATGATCGGCATGCTCTACGCCATCGTGGTGGCGCCGATGGTCGGCGGCTTGCTGATCAAACTGCTGGGCTGGCGTGCGCCGATCCTCCTGGCGCTGGCGATTGGCAGTGTGGTGCTGCTGCTGGCGTTGCTGTTCTTTCGCGAGAGCAACCATTACCTCGATCCCAAGGCCGGTCACTGGCGCACCCTTGGCGGCCAATACCTGGACCTGCTCAAGGGCCGCCAATACCGCGCGTTCGCCGTGGCCCTGGCGTGCACCTATGGCGCCATGTTTGCAGTGATCGCCGGTTCGTCGGCGGTGTTCATCAACCTGCTGGGCTTCACCAGCCTTGAGTACGGCATCAATTTCGGCCTGATTGTGTCGATGCTGATCGTCGGTTCCACCTACACCCGGCGCACTATCCTGCGCCTGGGCCCGCAGCGGATTGTGGCGATGGGCGTGACGATGGTGGCCATTGGCGGGGTGTCCGCCGTGGTCATCTTTGAGCTGTTCGGCCTGTCGGTACTCGGCCTGGATATCCCGATCGCCCTGGTCACCCTCGGCGGCGGGCTGGTCTTGCCCGGCTCGGTCACCGGCGGGGTCATGCCCAATGCGCACCGCGCCGGTCTGGCGGCTGGGTTGATGGGCTTTGCGCAGATGTTCGGTGCGACTTGCAGCGGTGTGTTGCTGAGCCAATTGCGCGATGGCAGCGCCGCGCCGATGATTATTATCCAGGCCTGCTTTGCGGTGACGGCGTTTGTGGCGTTTCACCTGTTGCGTCAGCGTCAGGTCAAGGGATTGTCCTATACGTAGGACGATCCAGGCTGCTTTTGCCGGCTAGTGCTCACCGGTCGGCCGCCTTATGGTGTACGCACTTTGGAGGTACACCATGAAAAAGCTTATCGGCATCTACACCAGCCCCCGTGCCCACTGGGTCGGCGATGGCTTCCCGGTGCGCACGCTGTTTTCCTACGACGCCATGGGCAAGCACATCAGTCCATTCCTGTTGCTGGACCACGCAGGCCCGGCGGATTTCACCCCGACCGAACAACGTCGCGGCGTTGGCCAACACCCTCATCGCGGCTTTGAAACCGTGACCATCGTCTACGACGGTGAAGTCGAACACCGCGACTCCACCGGCGCCGGCGGCACCATCGGTCCTGGCGACGTGCAATGGATGACCGCCGCCAAGGGCATCCTCCACGAGGAGTTCCATTCCGCAGCCTTCGCCCGCAGCGGTGGGGCGCTGGAGATGGTGCAACTATGGGTCAACCTGCCGGCCAAGGACAAAATGGCCGACGCCGGCTACCAGACGATCGTCGACGGCGACATCCCGGTATTGCCCTTGGCCAACGACGCCGGGCAACTGCGGCTGATTGCCGGCGAGTTCGCCGGTACCCGGGGCCCGGCCCGAACGTTTACGCCCATCGACGTGTGGGACCTGCGCCTCAACGCCGGCAAGCCCGTCACCCTGGACCTGCACGAGGGGCGCAACACCGCCCTGGTGATCCTGCGCGGCACGGTGCTGGTCAATGGCGAGGAAGTCGCGCGCCAAGGCCAATTGGCGTTGTTCGAGCGTGATGGCCGCCAGCTCACACTGCAAGCCAATGATGACGCCAAGGTGTTGCTGCTCAGTGGTGAGCCGATCGACGAGCCTATCGTTGGGCATGGGCCGTTCGTGATGAACACCGAGCAGGAGATTCATCAGGCGTTTGCCGATTTCCACTCGGGCAAGTTCGGGCAGATGCACGCCTGACGACCCGCTGCAAAACCCTGTGGGAGCTGGCTTGCCGGCGATAGCATCAGCGCGGTGTAACGCATACACCGAGGCGCCTGCATCGCAGGCAAGCCAGCTCCCACATTTTGTTTCCAGCGTTCTCATTTCATGCGATCTTCCCGTCATTGCCCCTGGAGTCGCCTGGATGCCCTCACTTATCGCTGATCACCCGATGTTGTGCGCCCTGGCGCTGATTTTTATCGACATCGCCGTGTGGCGTCTTATTTCCGTCAACCTCGCCAATTGGAAGCTGGCCGCGCGGTTGGTGATCTTTGCCGTGTTCAGTGCCGTGCTGTTCAACGACGGCATGAACCCCATGCAACTCGCGCCCTATGCGGACAACACCGCCTTGCACCTGGCGGCGACGGCGTTGCAGATCGGCTGGTGGCTGTTCGCGGCGCGAACGCTGACGGTATTGCTGGGTGCGGTAATGATGCAGCGGGTCGGGCACACCGGGCGGTTATTGCAGGACCTGATGGGGGCGGTGATCTTCCTGATCGCGATCATTGCCGCCATGGCCTACGTGCTCGACTTGCCGGTCAAGGGTGTGCTCGCCACCTCCGGCGCGGTGGCGATCATCGTCGGCCTGGCGCTGCAAAGCACCCTGAGCGACGTATTTTCCGGGATCGTGCTCAATACCACCAAGCCCTATCAGCTCGATGACTGGATCTCCATCGATGGCACCGAAGGCCGGGTGACGGACATCGACTGGCGCGCCACGCGCCTGCAAACCTCCCAGGGCAGCATGGCGGTGATCCCCAATTCCCTGGCGGCCAAGGCCAAGATCGTCAACTTCTCGCGCCCGGCAGATATGTTCGGCCTGACGGTCAGCCTGCAGGTCAGCCCCCACGCGCGGCCACAGACAGTTATCGAGGCCTTGGAGCGGGCGATGCAAGGGTGTCGACCGCTGCTGGCCAAGCCGGCACCCAGCGTGGCGTTCAAGACCTCGGCCAGTGGCGGCGTCGAGTATGAAATCAGCGGGTTCGTGCCAGCCATGACCCTCAAGCGTGAGGTGCGCAACCAACTGTACGACCTGGCCTTCCGTCACCTGCAAGCGGCGGGCGTCGGCTTGCTGTCAGCGACTGAAAGCAGTGCGCCACCGAGCATGTCTGCCGCGCGCGCGTTGCTGGAGCGGTCGTCGATTTTCTCTACCCTGCGCCAGGAAGAAAAAGACACCTTCAGCCAGAACATGACCCTGCACACCTACCGCGCGGGCGAGATGATCCTGCCGGCGGGGGAGGTCAGCGATCATTTGTTCATTGTTGAGTCCGGTGTGGTCTCGGTGATGCTGACCAAGGGCGGGCACACGTTCGAGGCCGGGCGCATGGGGCCGGGAGAGGTGATCGGCGAGGCGGGCATTCTGTCGGACCAGGCGGCGCTGGCGGATTTCACCGCGAAGACGTTCTGTTCCCTGTACCGCATCGAGAAGGAATACTTGAAGCCGTGCCTGGATGCGCGGCACGACATCAGCGAAGCCATGAAGAGTTTGCTGGATTTCCGCCTGCACGCCGCGCAGGCGTTGACCCAGGAAGCACCGGTGGTGCCGGTGAAGAAGGGCTTCCTGCAGTGGCTGCGCCAGCGCGGTCGTTGAGGGCTGAAGCCGACTAACCTGCGTTTTTCGCACGTTACCCCACGCAATAAATCGTTTGTCCAACGGCTGGCCGATGACAAAACTGCAGGTCACTCGGATAACAACAACGTTGGGCAAACCACATGCAACTCGAGCGCAATTTTTTCAACGGTCAATTTGTCGAACCTGCCAGTGATGCACTGATCGCGGTCTACAACCCCGCCACCGAAGCCTTGGTGGGCCACGTCAGCGCCGCCACGCCGGATGAAGCGGTTGCCGCCGTCGACGCCGCCGCCATTGCCCAGAAAACCTGGGGCAAACTCACCAGCATCGAACGCGCCGAGCACCTGCGTGCATTCGCCGATGCGCTGGATGCCTGCGCCGAAGCCATTGGCACCGCGTTGGCCAACGAATCCGGCAAGAGTGTCAGCGATGCCAGCAACGAGGCGCGCTATGCCGCACAGATCACCCGCTACCACGCCGAATGGGCGCGCCGGATCGAAGGCGAGATCATCCCCAGCGATACCCCGGACGAAAACCTGTTCCTGCAACGCGAGCCGATTGGCGTCGTGGCCTGCCTGATCCCGTTCAATTACCCGGTCTACACCCTGCTGCGCAAGATCGCCCCGGCGCTGATCGCAGGTAACACCGTGGTGGTGCGGCCGAGCAACAACACGCCACTGTCGGCGTTTGAAATCGCCAAGGCCGTGGTCCAGGCCGGGGTGCCAGCCGGTGTGATCAACATCCTGACCATGGACCACGCCACCGCCGCCAGCGTCTGCACCCACAAGGCCGTCGGCCTGATTACCCTCACCGGTAGCGTGAATGCCGGGCGCATCGTGCTGGACTACTGCAAGGCCAATATCGCCAAGCCGTCGCTTGAATTAGGCGGCAAGACCCCGGCGATCATTGAGGCGGATGCCAACCTGGAACAGGCCGCCAGCGCCATCGTCGCCTCCAAGACCACCCACTGCGGCCAACTGTGCACGGCGGTGGAGCGGGTGTATGTGCATGAAAGCGTCTACGCGCCGTTCCTGGCGCTGCTGAAAAGCAAGATCAGCGCGGTGAAGTTCGGCGATCGCGCCAGCGACGAAAGCCTGATGGGCCCCCTGGTCAATGCCAGCGCGCAACAGCATATCCATGCCATGGTCGAGCGCGCCGTGGCCGCCGGTGCTGTACTGGAAGCAGGTGGCGTGCTGCCCGAAGGCCCGGGCCATTTCTACCCGCCGACCCTGCTGAGCGGTTGCCGCCAGGACATGGAAATCATCCAGGAAGAAATCTTCGGCCCGGTGCTGCCGGTGCTCAAGTACCGCGACATCGACGAAGCACTGGCCATGGCCAACGACCACCAGTTCGGCCTGTCGTCGGTGCTCTACACCGAGAACTACCGCACGGCGATGAAAGTGGCGAATGCCATCGAAGCTGGCGAGTTGTACGTCAACCGCACCCCGGCGGACCCTTACCAGGGCTTCCATGCCGGCTGGAAACGCTCAGGGCTGGGCGGCGATGACGGTAAGCACGGGATGCTTGAGTTCACCCAGACCCGCCTGGTGGTCATGAAGTACTGATCCACGAATACCCGCAACACCCTTAATAAAAACAATTATCGGGGCACCCGTGCATCGGGTGCCTGAGGTCCGAATGATGTCCAAGCCTGCACCTGTTGCCCAGGTTCCCGCTGCCGTGCCTGCGGCAAACAGCGACACAGCCAGTCGCTATTTCCAATTGATGTTGCTGGTGCTGGCCGCCGGGGCGATCTACCCGATCCTCTACCTGCGCCAGGTCTACCAGACCACCATGCTCGACGTGTTCCACATCAATCACAGCGAGCTGGGCTACCTGTACTCCATGCTCGGCACGATCTTCCTGCTCAGTTACCTGCCCAGCGGTTGGCTGGCGGACCGCTTGCCGCCGCGCTTCCTGATCTTCTTCTCGCTGGTCGCCACCGGCGCCTTGGGCCTGTGGTATTCCACCGTGCCGTCGATGACCGGCCTGATGATTATCTTCGGCTGCTGGGGCCTGACCACCGGCCTGACGTTCTGGGCCTCGGTGCTCAAGCGCGTGAAGATGATCGCCCACCACAGCGAGCAAGGCCGTTTCTTTGGCATCCTCGATGGCGGTCGCGGGCTGGTCGAGGCGCTGTTGGCCACCGTGGCCCTGGGGCTGTTCGCCTACGCCACCGAGACCCGCAGCCAGACGGCTGCCGAAGGCTTCAAGCACGTGGTCTACCTGTACTCCTTCGTGTGCATCGCCATCGGCTGCGTGCTGGTGCTGCTCAAGGACCCCAAGTCCATGGCCGAGACGGCGGTGGTGGAGAAGGGCAAGTTCAACCTGGTCGCTGACCTGACCACCCTGGTGAAAATCCCCGAGCTGTGGCTGGTGACCGCCATCGTGTTCTGCGGTTACCACATGTTCTGGGCCACCTACAGCTTCTCCGATTACCTGCAGGGTAGCGGCATGACCGCCGTGATGGCCGGCACCATCACCACCATCAAGCTGTGGATGCGCCCCATCGGCGGCATCGGCGGCGGCTGGCTGGGGGATAAGTTCTCGAACATCTCGGTGTTGATCGTTGCACTGGTGCTGGTGACCCTGGCCATGGTCGGGCTGATCGTGTTCCCGGCACTCAACAGCCTGGGCCTGCTGATCGGCACAGTGATCTTCATCGGCCTGATGACCTACGCGATCCGTGGCCTGTACTGGGCGATCCTCGACAGCTGCGACATCCCGCTGCGTATCACCGGCCTGGCCATCGGCATTGTCTCGGTGGTGGGTTACCTGCCCGACACCTTTATCCCGCTGATCAACGGCTACCTGACCGACACCTACCCAGGCAAGGCCGGCTACAACCTGTATTTCGGCTACATCGCCTTTATCGGCGTGCTCGGCACCCTTGCGGCCTTGACCCTGCGCGCCCGAATCAATCGTAAAAAATTCAACCAGACAGGTGCCTGAGATGAAAATCGTCGCCCTTGAAACCCATATCGTCGCTGTTCCGCCACCCCATATCGGTGGCATGTACTGGCTGTTCGTCAAACTCAAGACCGACTGCGGCATCGAAGGCGTCGGCGAGATCTACGCTGCCACCTTCGGCCCCAAGGCCATGCTGCCGATCATCGAGGACGTGTTCGAGCGTTACCTGCTCAACCACGACCCGCACCATATCGAGCGTTTCTTTCGCCAGGCGTATTCCAGCGGCTTCACTCAACGCCCGGACCTGACCATGATGGGCGTGGTCAGCGGCCTGGAAATGGCCTGCTGGGACATTATCGGCAAGGCCGCCAACAAGCCCGTCTACGAGCTGCTCGGCGGCAAGGTCAACGAGCGCCTGCGTTCCTACACCTACCTGTACCCGGTCAACAGCAAGGGCGAGTACGACTACGACGACCCGGACCTGGCCGCCGAGTGCGCCATCGAGAACATGAACAAAGGCTTCACCGCCGTGAAGTTCGACCCGGCAGGCCCGTACACCGCGTATTCCGGCCACCAGATCTCGCTGGAAGTGCTGGAGCGCTGCGAGACGTTCTGCCGCAAGATCCGCGAAGCGGTGGGCGACAAGTGCGACCTGCTGTTCGGCACCCATGGGCAGATGGTGCCGTCGTCGGCGATCCGCCTGGCCAAGCGCTTGGAGAAGTACGACCCGCTGTGGTTCGAAGAGCCCGTGCCGCCCGGCCAGGAAGACGCCATGGCCCAGGTCGCGGCCAAGACCAGCATCCCGATTGCCACCGGCGAACGCCTGACCACCAAGTATGAGTTCTTCAAGCTGCTGCAGGCGGGCGGTGCGTCGATCCTGCAGATGAACGTGGCACGCTGTGGCGGGCTGCTGGAGGCCAAGAAGATCGCGAGCATGGCCGAGGCCTACTACGCGCAAATCGCGCCGCACTTGTACAACGGGCCGATTGGCGCGGCGGCGAGTTTCCAGCTGGCCACCTGCACGCCGAACTTCCTGATCCAGGAAAGCATCATGACCTGGGGCGGTTTCCATGCCGAAGTCCTGACCAAGCCGCTGCACTGGGAGGACGGCTACATCATCCCGTCCACCGAGCCAGGCCTGGGCGTGGAACTGAACATGGACGTGGTGCGCAAGCACACGCCGTACACCGGTGAGCGCCTGCACCTGCAAATGGCGCCGACCCCGGCTGACGTGAAAGACACTTCGCCCGCCAAGGGCTAAAAAAAACGACTGATGCGGTAACCGTGAATGACATATGACTACATCATCGCCGGCGCTGGCGCCGCAGGCTGCATCCTCGCCAACCGGTTGTCCGCCTCGGGCGAACACTCCGTGTTGTTGCTGGAAGCCGGTGGCAAGGACAGTTCCTGGTGGTTCAAGATCCCGGTCGGTTTCGCCAAGATGTATTACAACCCGACCTTCAACTGGATGTACTACAGCCAGCCGCAAAAACAGTTGGCTGGCCGCAAGATCTACGCGCCACGCGGCAAAGTGCAGGGCGGCTCGGGCTCGATCAACGCGATGATCTACGTACGCGGCCAGGCCCATGACTTCAATGACTGGGCCGCCAATGGCAACGACGGCTGGGGTTTCAAGGACGTGCTGCCGTACTTCCGCAAGCTGGAGAACCACCCGCTGGGCGACACCGAGTACCACGGCGGCAGCGGCCCCATCAGCATTACGCCGATGAAGGGCCAGACCCACCCGATCTGCGACGTGTTCCTCAAGGGCTGCGAGCAACTGGGCTATGCCCACAGCGATGACTTCAACGGCCCGAACTTCGAAGGCGCGGGCCTGTATGACGTCAACACCCGCAATGGCGAACGCTGCTCCAGCAGCTTTGCGCACCTGCACCCGGCGCTGGGGCGCCCGAACCTGACGGTGGCGCTGCACGCCTTGGTGGACCGCGTGCTGTTCGACGACCAGCAGCGTGCCACCGGCATTGCCGTCACCCAACACGGCGTGGCCCGTACCTTCACCGCGCGCAAGGAAGTGATCCTGTGTGCCGGCGCGGTCGACACGCCGAAGATCCTGCAACTGTCCGGTGTGGCCGACCAGAAGCTGTTGGCCGAGCACAACATCCCGCTGGTCAAGCACCTGCCGGCCGTGGGTGAAAACCTGCAGGACCACCTGTGCGCCAGTTACTACTACAAGGCCAATATCCCGACGTTGAATGACGAGCTCAGTTCGTTGTTCGGCCAACTGAAACTCGGCCTCAAGTACCTGCTGACCCGCAAGGGCGCGCTGGCGATGAGCGTCAACCAGGCCGGTGGGTTCTTTCGCGGCAACGATGAGCAGAAGGACCCGAACCTGCAGCTGTACTTCAACCCGCTGTCGTACCAGATCCCGAAAAACAACAAGGCCAGCCTCAAGCCCGAGCCGTATTCCGGCTTCCTGCTGTGCTTCAACCCATGCCGGCCGACCAGCCGCGGCACCATCCGTATTGCCTCGAAGAACCCACGGGACGCGGCCTTGATCGACCCCAACTACCTCAGCACCCAGAAGGACATCGACGAGGTGATCCAGGGCAGCCGGTTGATGCGCAAGATCATGCAGGCTCCGGCGCTCAAGAGCATCACGGTCGATGAGGTATTGCCCGGCAAAGCGGTGCAGACCGATGAGCAGATGCTGCAATACTTCCGCGAGAACAGCGGCTCGATCTACCACCTGTGCGGCTCCTGCGCCATGGGCTCGGACCCGCAGGTATCGGTGGTGGACAAGCGCCTGAAGGTGCACGGGCTGGCGGGGCTGCGCATCGTCGATGCATCGATCTTCCCCAACGTAACCTCGGGCAATACCCATGCGGCAGTATTGATGGTGGCAGAGAAGGGCGCCGACCTGATCCTGGAGGATGCCCACTGACCCTTGTAGAAGCCTGGCTTGCCGGCGATGGCGCCTTCGATTTCTGCGCTGACCTTGCGCACGCCATCGCCGGCAAGCCGGGCGCCTACAGAAATTGCCGGGCCTGATCCCGCGCATTCAGACCTGAAACCCGCACCCTGTAGGAGCCGGCTTGCCGGCGAAAAACCCCAACACCGCCGCGCTCGCCCTGATACCCCACGTCAAAGTGGGTCACCAGCCGCGCAGGCGTTCCCATACCTGTAGATCGCCATTGTCTAAAAACGCGTGGTAACGCCCAAACTGGGTTCCGGTGGCGCACGCATGGTTGGGCAGGATGCGCAGCCGTGTACCCAAGGGATATTGCGCGACCACATCCTGGTCCTGGACGTGCGCCACGCCATGCTCCTGATTGGCGCTGTTCAACAGCAACCCCTGGATCGGCGTTCCGCGCTCATCACAGAGCTGGCCGTAGCCGAAGTCCTTTTTCTGCGCTTGCGTACCGCGATCCCGGCTCATGGCCATCCAGCCGGCATCCGTGATGATCCAGCCTTTTTCCGGCTGATGGCCGATTACGGTAGTCAGCACGCTCAAGGCCAGTTCGTCGAGGCGGCATACGCCGATGTTGTGCATCACCAAATCGAAGAACGCATACACGCCGGCACGCAGCTCGGTCACGCCTTCCAGGCTCACCGCCGACAGCGCGGTAGGCGTGGAGCCGACGCTGACCTGGGCGCACGCCATCCCGGCTGCGCGAATACACTCGGCGGCTTCAACGCAGCGTGCGCGCTCCAGTTCGGCGATGGCTTGCAGGGCTTCTGGCGTATCCAGCCCGTAGCTCTCACCGGCATGGGTGAGCACGCCGACCAGGCTGTCGCCCAGCAGTCGGGCAATTTCCAGCAGGCGTGGATCCTGTGGCTTGACCCCGGACCGATGGCCGTCGCAATCAATCTCGATCATCACCGCAAAGGTTTCGCCATGCGCCCGACCGAAATCGACAATGGCCTGGGCGCCGGCGAGGCTGTCGGTGATCAGCGTCAGGGCGCAACCCCGGCGACGCAGCGCCAGGGCCTGGGGCAGTTTGTGCGGGGCCATGGCCACGGCATAGAGGATGTCAGTGATACCCAGGTCAAAAAAATACTCGGCTTCTTTCAGCGTCGACACCGTGATGCCGCTGGCGCCCGCGGCGATTTGGGCGGCCACCACTTCGGCGCACTTGTGGGTTTTGACATGGGGGCGCAACTGCACGCCCAGGGCATTGGCACGCTGTTGCATGCGCTGGATATTGCGCTGCATTTTCACGGTATCAATCAGTGCGGCAGGCGTGTCCAAGGTTGCGGCTCCACAAGAGGGGACAGTGCTGAAATTGACGCCCTGTCCAGGACTGGATATGTTGTCTTGCATGAAAAACACCTCTCCCAACGATACTCATTTGATCAGCCAGCTCGAACAGATCGCCGAGGGCCTGAGCAAGACCTTCAGCCCCTTCTGCGAAGTGGTGCTGCACGACTTGCGCGACCCCCAGCACTCGATCCTGGCCATCCATAACAACCTGTCCGGACGCACCGCGGGTGACCCGACCACCGAACTGGGCCTGGCGCGGATTGCCGACCCGGATTACCCGCAAGTCATCGCCAATTACCAGAACCAGTTCAGTGACGGTCGCCAGGTCAAGAGCACGTCGATCGGCATCAAGGGCGCCGGCGGCGAGTACGTCGCGGCGCTGTGCATGAACGTCGATCTTTCATTGTTCCGAGGCTTGCAGAGCCTGCTGGAGCAGTTCGGCTCGGTCAGCGGCGACAAGCTCATCGAGTCCCTGGACCCTTCGGGCGCCGACGTGATCCGCGCCCGCATCGACCAGTTCGCCGCACGCCTGGCGACCACGCCGCGCGCTCTGAAAACGGCGGATCGGCGTGTGCTCATGCAGGAATTGAAAGACTCCGGCTGCCTGGATATTCGCCGGGCCATGGAAACCGTGGCCTCGCACCTGGGCGTATCGCGTGCGGCGGTCTACACCTACGCCAAGTAGCGCGCCACCGCCTCAATCTCCACCCTATAGCCGTGGTGCAACTCGGGCACCGGCACCACCGCGCGGGCAGGGCGGTGGCTGCCCAGTGCGGCGGCGTACACCGCATCGAATGCGGGCCAGTGCTCGACGCCTGCGACGTATACCGTGACCTTCACCAAGTCCTCCGGCCTGCCGCCTGCGGCCCGCAGGATTTCCAACAGATTATTCAGCGCGACCTGCGCCTGTTCGGCAAACGGCGCCGCCAGGTTATGCCGCCCATCCGGGCTCACCGGCAATTGCCCGGAGATATACAGCGTGCCGGCGTGGCCGATCGCCTGGGAATAGTGCCCGGCAGGTGGTGCGGCAGCCGCAGTCTGGATGATGTTCATGAGGCCTCGCTGAGCAGGGCGGCGTACTTGGCGATATCGACGTTGCCGCCGGTGACGATAATCCCCACCCGCTGGCCCTTGAACCGTTCTCCTTCGTTGAGCAGCGCCGCCAGGCCCAGGCAGCCGGTGGGTTCCACCACCATTTTCATGCGCTGCATGAAGAACTTCATCGCCGCCACCAACTCGGCGTCCGACACGGTGAGGATGTCGTTCACCTTGTCGCGGATGATGGGGAAGGTGTAATTGCCCAAGTGTCGGGTCTGGGCACCGTCGGCGATGGTGGCGGGGGTGTCGATGTGCACGATGCTGCCGCTGCGAAAGGAGCGCTGGCCGTCATTGCCGGCTTGCGGCTCCACGCCGTAGAGCAGGCAGTCGGGTGCCAGCGCACGGGTGCTCAGCGCAGTGCCCGAGAGCATGCCGCCACCGCCCAGGCCGACGAACAAGGCATCCAGCGGACCGGTGAATTCCAGCAACTCCTTGGCGGCCGTGCCTTGCCCGGCGAGGATGTGCGGATGGTCGTAGGGTGGGATCAGCGTCAGGCCTTGTTGAGTGGCCAGGTCGCGGCCGATTTGCTCGCGGTCTTCGGTAAAGCGGTCATACAGCACCACGCGGGCGCCATAGTCACGGGTGGCGGCGACTTTGGCAGCCGGCGCATCGGTGGGCATCACGATGGTCGCCGGTATGCCCAACAACTGCGCCGCCAGCGCAATACCCTGGGCATGGTTGCCGGACGAAAACGCTACCACCCCGGCCTTGCGCTGCTGCTCGTCGAAACGCGACAACGCGTTGAAAGCACCGCGGAATTTGAATGAACCGGTGCGTTGCAGGTTTTCACATTTGATGAATACCTGGGCGCCGGTCAGCGCGTCGAGGGTGCGCGACGTGAACACCGGCGTCGGGTGGGCAATGCCTTCCAAGCGTTGCGCGGCGTCGATGACGTCTGGGTAAACGGGCGATGGCATGGGCGGACCTCGTTGTCTTGTTCTGGATAAAATATCCATAACAAGACAAGTTGTAAAGGTCTGCCTGGGTTCAGTGACCCACCAGTTCTTCAAGCAATTGCTCTTTGTAGCCCTGCAGTACCGGCGAGGCGCGGTCCCGGGGGTGGGGCAGGTCGACGCGGATTTCATGCTTGATCCGCCCGGGGTGCGCGTCCATCACAATCACCCGGTCACCGAGGTACAGCGCCTCTTCGATATCGTGAGTGACCATGATCACCGTGCACCGCTGCTGCACCCAGATGCGCTGCAGCTCGCGTTGTAGGTGCACGCGGGTCAAGGCGTCCAGGGCGCCCAGCGGCTCATCCAGTAACAGCACCTTGGGTTTGTTGATCAGCGCCCTGGCAATGGCTGCGCGTTGTGCCATGCCGCCGGAGAGCTGGTGCGGGTAGGCATGCTCAAAGCCGCTGAGGTTGACCAATGCGATATGTTCGACCACCTGGCGATCCTTCTCGGCCTGGGGCAGCGTGTGGTTTTTAAGCGCCAGGGCGATGTTCTGGCTGACGGTCATCCAGGGGAACAGGCGATGGTCCTGGAATACGATGCCACGTTCCAGGCTGGTGGCCGCGATGCGTTTGCCGTCCAGCAGAATGTCGCCCTCGTACTCGGCCTCCAGCCCGACAATCAGGCGCAGCAAGGTGGATTTTCCGCAGCCGCTGGCGCCCACGATGCTGACAAACTCGCCAGGGCGCACATCCAGGTGAATATTCTGCAATACCGGCAGGTCGCGGCCTTCGATCCGGTAAGCCTTGTTCAGGCCCCCGATCTGCAGGGCGCCGGTGTGCACATGAGTGGGGTAAGCGATTGCATTCATAGCGGGGCCTTTCAACGGAGGTTGCGCCAGCGCAGCAAGTGGCGGCTCAAACGGGTGAACAACAGGGTCATCAGGTAACCGAGCAAACCGATGCACAGCACGCTGAGCACGATCACCTCCATACGCGAGCCGGCTTCGGCGTTCATCATCAGGTTGCCCAGTCCCGCCCCGGAAGACAGGAACAGTTCACTGCCGATGGCCGTGACCCATGCAAATGCCAGCGCGTGCAACACCCCGGTGGCGATACTCGGCAGCGCTGCCGGCAGCAGTACCTGGGTGAACTGCTGCAGGGGCGTCAGCGCCAGCACCTGGCCGACTTCACGGTAGCGCCGCTCCACATGGCTGAAGCCCTGGTAGGTGTTGAGCACCATCGGGTAAAACGCCGCAAGGGTGACGATCAACACCTTGGAAAACTCGCCGTTGCCGAACCACATGGCAATCAACGGGATCCAGCCGAGCATCGGCACCTGGCGAATCGAGTGGAACAGTGGGCCGATCAGGCGGTTCGCCACGCTGGACAGCGCCATCAGCACCCCCAGCGTCACGCCGAACAGAATGCCCAGCACCAGGCCGCTGCTGGTGCGCGCCAGGCTGGCGAGCAGGTTGACCAGCAGTTCGCCGTTGCCGAGCATTTCCAGCAACGCGGTGCCAATCGCCGACAATGGTACAAAGGCGTAAGCGCCGGCGGCGTCCTGGCGCGAGGCGTACTCCCAGGCAAGCACCAGCAGCAACGGCAGCAACAGCCCCCGGGCGTTCTTCAATAGAGACAACATCGCAAGGCTCCTAGCGGGTCTGCCAGCGGAAGAGGTGTTGTTCGAGGCGACGAAACCCGTAGTCGAGGGCAAAGCCGATCACGCCCGTGACCACCACGCCAACCATCACCACATCGATACGCAGCATCTGCCGGGCCATCTCGATCATCTGGCCCAGGCCGCTGTCGGCCGCCAGCAACTCGGTGGCGACCAGCACCACCCAGGCGCGGGTCAGGCTGATGCGAAAACCGGTGATGATCGGTGGCGCGGCGGCGGGTAGCGCCACCAGGCGCACAAAGGCCGGCCAGCGCAGGCGGTAAACGTCGGCCACTTCGAAATAACTGCGCGGGATGCCACGCACACCTTCACCCGCCGCCAGGGCCACCGGGAAGAACGCGGTCTTGGCGACGATGATGATCTTGAAGGTTTCATCGATGCCGAACAGCAGCACGAACATCGGGATCAGCGCGATGCTGGGGATCTGCCGCAAGGTATGGAACAGCGGCCCGCAATACACCTCGACGCTCTTTGACGTGGCCATCAGCACGCCGAACGCCAGGCCACACAACGAGCCGATGCCAAACCCCAGCCCGAGGCGCGACAGGCTATTGCCCAGGTGGTCGAGCAGTTCGCCGCTGGCGAGCAGCTCTTCAAAGGTTTGCAACACCTGGGCCGGAGGCACCAGCAGGTTGCGCGGGAAGATGCCGAGATGGGCCACCAGCGCCCAGGTGGCGAGCAGGGCGAGGGGCGAGATAAGCCAGGAGAGTAGTCGAAGGAGGCGCATGGCAGGTCTTAATTGGGCTGAGTACCTGGCAGCTATCGCAAGACATGTGCCACAAACCGTAGGAGCCCGGCTTGCCGGCGATGAGGCCCTTGAGACGGGTGCATAAACAGAGTCCGCCATCGCCGGCAAGCCGGGCTCCTACAGGGGGGAATCACAGAAATGGTGAATGGGTGCTGCTACAGCAGCACCCATTCAGCAATCCCCTCAGAAGTCGTAGCTCACACTGGTGTAGTAGAACGCCCCCTGCGCACCCTCCGGGCTGGTGATCGAGTACTTCGGCACGCCGTACAACTGCGCGCCATCGGCCTTGTCCGGATGCGTGTCGAACAGGTTGATCGCGCCCACCGACACCTTCACGCCCTTGTAGAAGGTGTATGACACATCCAGGTCGGTGACCCATTGCGGGCTGTAGGTCTGGTCCAGGCTGGGGTTGGTGGCGTTGAGGCTTTTCCATTCGCCATACCGGCGCTGGGCCACGGTGACGCCCCAGTTTTCATACAGCCAGTTGGCGCTCAGGGTCAGCTTGGAGTCCGGCGTGCCATCCTCGATCAGCCCCTGGGTGTTGCGCCCGACAATTTGCGAGCCCTTGATGTTGCCCACATCCCGCAGGCCGGTGATGGTGGTGTTGTTCTTGGCAAAGCCACTGCTCAGGTTCAGGCGGCCCCAGCGCTGCAGGTCCCACTGGTAGTTGCCGGTCAACTCGATGCCATCGGTGCGGGTGTCGGCGACGTTGGTGTAGAACGCCGCGCTTTGGATGTTGGCGTAGGGCGTGCCGGCGAAGATCGGCGTGACCACGCTGGCAGGCAACTGGTCAGAGAGGGTGATGCGGTTGTCGATGTTGATGCGATAGGCGTCCACCGTCACCGAGGCGTTTTCCAGCGGGCGCCACACCAGTCCCAGGGAATAGTTGGTCGATTCCTCCGGCTTGAGCGCCTTGCCACCGAGTGCCTGGGCTTCCGGGCTGTTGGCGCGCAGCGTGCGTTGCTGCACCTCGACGTAGTTGCCGCTGCCTGGCGGCTGCTCCACTACCTGCACACTGAACGACGACATGCCGCTCTGCACCAGCGATGGCGCGCGATAGCCGGTGCTGGCCGTGGCCCGCGCGGCGATCTGCGGGGTGAAGTCATAACGCAGCGACAGCTTGCCGTTGGTGGTGTCGCCGAAGTCCGAATAGTGCTCGGTGCGCACGGCCACGCCGGCCTGGAATTTCTCGGTGATCTGGCCTTCCACATCGATGTAGGCGCCCAGCACCTTGCGGTCCAGGGACGCCGCGTCCACCTGGGTGATGCCCGAGTAGTAGCCGGGCACACGTCGTCCGGTGATCGGGTCAACCGTGTTGAACAGCGGCCCGTTCTGCCAACCGGCGGCTTCGCCCGCGCTCAACTGGTAGTTCTCCTTGCGCCAGGCCAGGCCGGCTGACAGGGTCAGCGGCTTGAACAGCAGGTCGGTGGGGAAGTCGCGCACCCAGTCGAGGGTCAGGTTGGTCTGGTCATTTTCGCGTTTGCCGGTGTAGATGCTCGACGGGCTGTTGGCGCCGTAGCTGGGGTTGATCGCGTTGCGGTCGTTGGACTTGAGCGTGTTGTTGCCATGGTTCAACGCCAGGTCGAATTTGCCCAGTTGCTCGTTCTCGAAGCGCAAGCCGCCGGTGACGGCATAGTCTTCCAGCCCGTAGCGGGTGATCGGCAAGCGGCCGTCCGGGTAGCGCGCCAACGCATTGCTGCCGTAGTTGTTGCGCAGGGTCGTGGGCGGGTCGAAGAAACCTTCGGCGTCGGTATTCTTGTGGGCGTAGGTGGCAAACCCGTAGGCGGTCAGCCCCTCGCCAATGCCAATTTCGCTGTTGGCCACGACGTTGTATTGGTCCGAGACATTGCCCGCGCCCCAGCGCCAGGTGCGGTATCGGTTGTTCTGCTCGCGCGGCGTGTTCACGCTGGTGTCGCCGGGGTAAAAGATCCGGTTGTCGGGGTTGGTGTCGCTGGCCGGGTCCTGGCTGCCGGCATCGAAACTGAGGGTGAGGAAACCGTCGTTGGGCAGCGCGAAACCTTTCCAGCCGCTGAGTTTGCGCTGGATGCCATCGCCTTTGTCATAGCCGCCGAAGCGGTAGCCGAGGTTACCGCCGTCGTCGTTTTCCTTGAGCACAATGTTGATCACCCCGGCGATGGCGTCGGAGCCATATTGCGCGGCGGCGCCGTCGCGCAGGATCTCGACGCGCTGGATGGCGCTGAGTGGGATCAAGCTTAAATCCACCGCCGCGGCACCACGCCCGTTCACCAGGCTTTGGCGGGTGATGTTGGCGCTGCTGTGGCGGCGCTTGCCGTTGACCAGCACCAGCACCTGGTCAGAGGCCAGGCCGCGCAACGAGGCGCCCTGGGCGATGGAGCCAGCAAACGCTCCCTGGGGCGACTGCGGGAAGTTGAACGACGGTGACAGCGCGGTGAGGGCGCCGGACAGGTCGGTGGCGCCGGTCTGCTGCAATTGCTCGTCGGAGAGCACGTCCACCGGTGCCGCGCTTTGCAAGGCGGTCAGGTCGCTGCGACGGGTGCCGAGGACCACCACGGTGTCGAGGTGATCGTTTTTGGCGGTGGGCTGGTTGTCGTCTGCGCCAAAGGCAGGCACGGCAAGGCTGCCCAAGACCAGCGCGATAGCGCCGGCCAACGGAGTGCGTTGGAACATAACTAGGTCCTTTCAGAAACCACCAAACGTGCAGGCGCCCGGTTTGCCGGCGATGGCGTCCGGATGGGCGATGTATGAATTCAGTGCCTCATCGCCGGCAAGCCGGACGCCTACAGTGGGTGGGGATTAGAGGTTAGAAGCGGCTGGTCACGCTCAGGCCCACGGTGCGTGGGTCGCCGTAGGTGATCACGTATTGGCCCAGGCCACCGTTTGGCCGGCCATGCACCTGGTAGCGGCGGTCGGTGAGGTTATTGACGAAACCGGTGACGCTGAGTTTTTCATCCGGGCTGTACCAGGTCAGGCGACTGTTGGCCAAGGTGTAGTGCGGTTGGCTCAGGTCCTTGTCGGCGCTGCTCTGGCGGTCGGCAAGGAAGTATTCCTTGTCGCGAAAGCTAACGTCCGCACCGGCCACCAGCTTGCCGCCGATTTCCAATGGGATGGTGTAGTCGCCACCCAGGGACACCACGTTGCGCGGCGAACGCACGAAGCTGTTGCCGCTGTAGTCACCGGTAACCGCACCGGTGCTGGGGTTGGTGTTCTTGAAATCGGTGTATTCGGTGTCGAGGAACGAGATCGCTGCGCGCAGGTGCAGGTAGTCGGTCGGCTGGCCTTCAAGCTCCAGTTCGGCGCCCTTGACCTTGCCCTTGGCGCCATTGGTCAACGCGGTGGTCAGCACACCGTTGTTGACCGTCAGCAGGTTCACCTGAATGTCGGAATAATCGTAGTAGAAGATGTTCGCGTTGGCGGTCAGGCGATGGTTGAACCACTCGGATTTCACCCCGAACTCATAGGCATCGAGTTGCTCCGGGTCCACCGTGGTCAACTGCGACAGGCTGGTGGACAGCCCGGTGTTGAACCCGCCCGAACGGAAGCCATGGGCGTAGCGGAAGAACACACGCACGTTGTCGTTGATACGGTATTCCGGGGTCAGGTCGTAGGTCCAGGCTTCCCAAGTCTTGTCTTCCTGACGGTTGCCGTTGGTACCGACGCCGCCCAGCGGGATCAACGGGCCGTTGGCGGTGGCGCGGGTCAGCTGGGTGAGGCTGAGGTCGATGTCTTTCTTTTCCTGGGTCCAGCGCAGGCCACCGGTGACGCTGAAATTGTCAGTGAAGTCGTAGGTCAGGTTGCCGAACAACGCGTAGCTGTCGGTCTTATGGTCGTAGCTCAGGTCACGGAAATCCGTGGCGCCGTTGATCTGGTTGGAGCCGGTGCCATTGGGTGTCGGGCCTGGCTGGATGAAGCGCCCGGCAGTGCTGTCCAGGTCTTCGTGGAAATAGTGAGCACCCGCCAGCCAGCGCAGGGTTTCCTGCTGGGGCGAGGCCAGGCGGATTTCCTGGGAGTACTGGGTGTATTTGTTGTCGGCGGTGGAGGTGCCGTTGACCTCGTACGGCGTGTAGTCGGCATCGCTGCTGGACTGGCCGCGAATGTAGTCATAGGCACTGATGGACGTCAGCGTGTAGTCGCCCAGGTGCCAATTGAGGGTCAGCGACGTGCCGTCGTGGTCGAGCTTGGAATCGTCCTTGACGTTCAACGCGATATTACGGCCCAGCGGGCGCTGGTAGCCCACGTTGTAATAGCGTCCCAGGGTCAGCGCGCCATTGGCGCCATCACCTTTGAACTCGCGGCTGTGGATCTTCCACAGCGCATCCAGGTCGTCGTTGAGCTGGGCAAAAAACTGCAGGCGCACGGCCTTCTTGTTCACATCGCCGTAGGTGTGATCGTCCACCAGGTTTTTCTGGAAACCATCGCGTTCCTCGGAATACAGCGAGATTCGCGCCGCGAGTTTTTCATCCACCAGCGCGCCACCCAAGGCGCCGCTGAGGATGCGTTCGTTCTTGCTGCCAAAGCCAATCGTGCCGAAGCCGTCGGTGTCGAAAGTCGGCTTCTTCGAGATGATATTCACCGCGCCAGCCGTGGTGTTCTTGCCATACAGCGTGCCTTGCGGGCCGCGCAGGATTTCGATGCGCTCCAGGTCCCAGAGCGGACCGCCACCGGCAATCGGCGCGTTCAGGTACACGTCATCGGCATAGATGCCCACTGGGTAAACCGTGGCGGCGCCGGTATCGCCGGTGCCCAGGCCACGGATGTACCAGCGCGGGCGGCCGTCGCCGTCAGGGTTCTTGGCCGAGGCGTTGGGAATGAAGGTGGTGATATCGCCCATGTTGCGCACGCCATCGGCGACGATATTTGTGCCCTGGACCGCCGAAACCGCCACCGGAACCTCTTGAAGGGTTTGCTCGCGGTGTTGTGCGGTGACGGTCACGGTCTTGAGTGACGGCTCGGTTTTGCTGGTGTCTTCGTCAGCGGCTTGGGCGCCACCGGCGACCAGCAAAGCGAGCCACAAGCCCTTGGTGATTGGATTGATGTTATGCATTGCAGTCTCCCCCGGAAAATGTGTCCTTGAAGGCGGTAGAGCAGAGATCGTGCCAACGGGATTTCAGGGTTGATACAAGCTTGCAAGCCATTGAAACTAAATGATTTTAAAATACGCTGTGGCGAAAATAACCCGCCGACAAAAGGCCTTTGAACAGGCCTGTGGAGCAATCAGCAAAAAGTGCTTGGAGGGTGCTGCTGGAGCAGCAGGGGAGGTGTTGCCTGGCCAACATGGCAGGCACCCGGCTGGCCGGCGTTGGCGGTCTCGAAAACGCCATCGCCGGCCAGCCGGGCTCCTACAAGGGGGGGGTGTGATGCCAGGGTTAAACGGCAACGCGGGAGGTGGAGCCGATGACTTTTTCCAGCACGCTGAAGTCGATCCAGTCGCGTACATCGAAGCGTCGGGGGATGAAGTGCCAGCGGAACAGGAAGTCGGTGAAATCCTGCAGTGCATCAATCGAGCGTGAGTCGAGGGTGGTGCGCAGACGCCTGTGGGCATCTTCGCCATACGCCGCCGTGACCCAGTACTCGCTGGTATTGAGTTCCTTGGCGAGGAAGCGCCGGGTCTCGTCCGGGTTGGCCCAGGCCCATTGCTCGGTGCGCAGCACGGTGTCGACGATCTTCACGCTGGCGTCGAAATGCTCCGTCAGCAGGTGGGTGTCCACCGTGAGGGTGCGCGGCGTGCCATTGTTGGAGCGGATCAGCGGGTCCGGGTGGGAGCCGGTGTCGACCACCACATGCAGGCCGAACTCGTTGGCCAGGTGCACGGCATGCGCACCCTTGAGGAAGATCGCGTCGATGTCGCCGCGCAACAGGCCGATCAGTTCGTTGTTGCGCCGGCTGAAACGGCTCACGCCCAGGCTGACCTCCGGGCCATACACGTAGGAGGTCTGGTTGTCGCTGTAGGTGCCGCCGTAGGGGTAGTCCACCAGTTCCACATCGGCGACTTCCAGGCCTTCGAGCTTGAGCGCGTTTTCCAGCCCGCGCAGGGCCTGGGCGCGGGTGAAGTCGATCTGCACGTTGGCCCATTTCGGCAGGCCGAAGCGCCGGTTTTTCAGGTCGCGCACGCTCTTCACACCGCTTTCGGCGGTGGTCAGGATCAGTTGCACTTCATCGCTCCACGACAGCCCCAGCACGCGGGTTTCGACACCGCTGGCATAGGCCCAGATTGCCGGGATATTGCCGCCGTGGCGCACCGAATTCTGCAGGTGATGGTCATAGTGGGCTTCGCGTACTTCCCGCTCGGTGGATTCGCGCAGCGATTGGATATTGGTGCCGTAAGGCAGGAAGGCTTCGGCCAGTCGCCCGGATTGCACCGCGATGCCAAGCCCGGTGGGGACCGGGCTGTGGGTGTACCAGAGAGTATCGAGTGGTTTGCTCATAAAATTCTTCGTTCAAATCCATGAAGCCGTCTGTAGGCGCCCGGCGTGCCGGCGATGGCGGTCTTGAACACGCTATCGCCGGCACGCCGGCTCCGACAGGGGGCGGGTTAGCCGGCGAGTGCGGTCTTGTTGTCGAGCAGCGCATTCAGCGGCCGTGCATCGATCCATTCGCGCACATCGAAGGTTTGCGGGATAAAGCGCCAGCGGTGCAGGAAGTCGGTGAAGTCCTGCAATGCCACGATCGCCTGTTCATCCAGTTCGGTACGCAGGCGCAGGTGTGCATCGTCGCCATAGGCGGCGGTCACCCAGTATTCGCTGCTGTTGGTTTCCCGGGCCAGGTAGCGGCGGGTGTCTTCCGGGTGGGTGTGGGCCCATTGCTCGGCGCGCAGCACTGAATCGAGGATGCCGGTGGCCACGTCGAAATGCTTGTCCAGCAGGTTCAGGTCCACTGCCAGTGTGCGCGGCGTGCCATTGTTGCTGCGGATCAGCGGGTCGGGGTGAGCGCCGGTGTCGATCACCGTGTGCAGGCCGAAATCATGGGCGTGCTGCGCCGCGCTGGCGCCCTTGAGGAAGATCGCATCGACTTCGCCGCGCAGCAGGCCGATCAGCTCCAGGTTGCGTTCAGTCACCTGTGCATTGACCGGTGTGCCGGCCACATTGCGCACCGCGCTGTCGCTGAAGGTGCCGCCATAGCTGAAGTTCTTGAGTTTCACATCGCCCACTTTCAAGCCTTCCAGCGACAGCGCATTCTCCAGGCCGCGCAAAGCCTGGGCGCGGGTGAAATCGATCTGCGCGCCGGCCCAGTCCGGCAGGCCGAAGGTACGGCCCTTCAGGTCCTTGACGGTCCTGATGCCGCTGTCCTGGCGGGTCAGGATCAGTTGCACTTCATCCGCCCAGGACAGGCCGATCACGCGGGTTTCACGGCCCTGGGCGCGGGCCCAGATCGCCGGGATATTGCCGCCATGGCGCACGGAGTTCTGCAGGGTGTGGTCGAAGTGCGACTCGCGCACCGCCTTGTCATTCGATTCGCGCAGCGACTGCACCTCGGTACCCAGGGCACCGACGGTGTCTTGCAGCCAGCCTTTCTGCACGGCAATGCCCAGGCCAGTGGGAACGGGGCAGCGGGTGTACCAGAGCGTGTCGAGAGGTTGTGTCATCAAGGAGTCTCCCCAGCAGTCAGGCGCTGGCTTTCAAGGGTTGGATCGCCGGGCGTTGGTGCACCAGCGGCAAGACTTCCTGGCCAATGCGCAGGGCTTCTTCCAGGTGCGGGTTACCGGCGAGGATAAAGGTCGAGAAACCAGCGTCGCGGTATTCCACCAGGCGCTCGGCGATGTTTTCGTGGCTGCCCACCAGGCCGACGGTCGGACCCGGCTTGGCCTTGGCAAAACCGGCCCACAGGTTGGGGCCGATGATCAGGTCATCAAAGCGGTCGACGTTCTGGTGATAAGCGGTTTGCCGCGCAGCCCCCACTGAATCCGAGCCATTGGTAAAACCCTTGGCGACCGCGCTGGTCTTGCCGTCGAGTTTGTCGAACTGGCGACGCAGGTCTTTCCAGGCCAGCTCTTCGGTCTCGCGGGCGAACAGGTCGACGCGCAGGCCGAAGCGCACGGTGCGGCCTTGCTTGTCAGCCAGTTCGCGTACCCGGTCGATATGCGGCTTGAGCTTGTCGATGGGTTCGGCCCAATTCAGGTACACATCGGCATGCCGGGCGGCCACGCCCAGGGCGGCCTCGGAGAAACCGGAGAAATACACGCCGGGCTTGCGCTCATTGTGCAGGCCGACGGGCAGGGCACCGTTTTCCAGTTGGTAGATATCGCCGTCGTAGGAGAATTTTTCGTTTTCCCAGAGGCCCTGGATGATGTCGAGGAACTCGCCGGTGCGCTTGTAGCGCAGGTCATGTTCGAGAAAGTCGCCATTGGCGCGTTGGCTGGCGGGGTTGCCGCCGGTGATGATGTTCCACTCCAGGCGGCCACGGCTGAGGTTCTGCAGGATCGCGGCCTGTTGTGCGGCGTAGGCGGGCAGGGTCCAGGTGGCCTGGAAGGCGATCAGGAACTTGATGCGCCGGGTTTCCCGGGCGAGCGCGGCGGCGGCGATCCACGGCTCGGGGCCGGTGGGCAGCAGGGCGCCTTCGAAACCGGCGAGTTCGGCGGCCTTGGCGACTTGGGCGATGTAATCGATGTAGGTGAAGTCGTCGGGTTCACCGTTGGGCAGGCGACCTGGGGCGATGTGGCCGGGGCGGTAGTTGGGGTTGCCGCGGTTGTGTTTGTCGGTGGTCAGCTGCGGGCCGTCGGTGCCCAGGGGTAGGCGCCAGAAGAATTCAGTGCTCATGGGTGCTCCTGATTTGAGTCGTGCAGGGCGCTTGGACCTGATTGAAGGGATGCGTGCAACGGGCATGCCATTGGGGTTGGGGGCAATGGTTGCAGGGGGTTGGTGGTGGTTCTGGAGGGAGGGTGCTGCTGTAGCAGCACCTTTGCAGCAGTGGGTGTTTGGGGGGCAGCAGGGGGTGGGGCACATATCCGTTATCTGGGTAACGGCGGGTATGGGTTCCGCCCAGCGTGTTTAACGGGGCGCCTACGATCAAAAGTGAGTGGTTGGATCAAAGGCAGATACGTGTAGGAGCTGGCTTGCCGGCGATGCAGGCGACTCGGTACAGCAGGCTCACCCAGGTGATGCCATCGCCGGTAAGCCGGCTCCTACAGGTTGACCGAGATCGGCTTTCAATATCGGTCGGCTACTAGGCCGCCCCGTTAAACACGCTGGTCGGGGTGAGAGCGGAACCATAAGACGCCATCACCAAAAAAACGGATATGTACTCCAATCCACCCCATCACCTAAAGAACCACCACATCCCCCTCACGTACATGGGCACTGCGCAAATACGTCTGATACAACGCCGCATACGCACCCCCCTGAGCAATAAGCCCCGCATGCGGCCCAAGCTCCACCACCTGACCATGCCTGACCACAGCAATCCGATCCGCATCGCGAATCGTCGCCAATCGATGCGCGATGATGATCGCCGTCCGCCCCTCGCACAGCCGTCGCAGCGCCCGCTGAATCCGGCGCTCGGTATGAATATCCACCGCCGATGTCGCCTCATCCAGCACCAGCACCGCCGGGTCCGCCAGGTACGCCCGCACCAGGCACACCAGTTGCCGCTGGCCGTGGCTCAAATGCGCCCCCAAAGGACCGACTTCGGTGCAGTACTGATGGGGCAAACGCTCCAGCACTTCATCCGCACCCAACTCACGGGCAGCGGCGATCAAGGTCGCGTCGTGGGCCAACGGCGCGGCCAGGCGCAGGTTGTCGAGGATGCTGCCGCTGAACAGCACGTTGTCCTGCAACACCACGCCAACATGGCGGCGCAGGGTGTGCTGGGCCAGGTCGCGCACGTCGATGCCGTCAAGTCGCACCGCGCCGGACTGGGCTTCGTAGAAGCGCGTGAGCAACTGCACCAGGGTGCTTTTGCCATGGCCAGAGGGCCCGACAATCGCCAGCACTTCTCCCGCCGGAATATGCAGATTGAGGCCGTTGATAACCGGCGCTTGCCCGTAGCTGAAGCCCACGTGGTCAAAATGCACCTCGCCCCGTGCACGTTCCAAGAGACGTGGCTGGGGACGGTCGATAATCTGCGGGGTGGTATCGAGCAGCAGGAAAATCCGCTGCGCCGACGCCGAGCCGGTGGCGTAGCGCTCGAACAGGTCCGACAGTTCCTGCAACGGCCCCAGGAACAGAAACACATAGAACAGGCTTTCCGCGACCTGGCCGACACTCACTTCGCCCGCTGCCAGCCCGTACGCGCCCACCAGTAGCAACACTGCAATCCCCGCCGAGCTGAGCAGTGCCGTGAACGGGGCAAACCACGACGAGCGCAGGCTGCCGCGAATCAGCGCCTGGTTGAAGTCATCCAGCAGCACGCGATAACGCCGCAGGTTCGGTGCTTCCTGGGCGCACTGTTGCAGCAGGCGCGCGCCGCTGACGCTTTCCACCAGGTGGGCGGTAAAGCGACTGCGGTTTTCCGCGACCTTGGCCCAGTTGCGCTGGGAGATACGCTTGAAGCTCCAGGTGGCGAGCACCAGCAGCGGCACTGTTGCTACCAGGCTCAAGAAGAACCGTGGATCGATGCGCCACAGCATCACGGCGGCCAGGCCGCAGCGCAGCAGGGCGCCGAGCAGTTCCGGTGGGCCCTGGATCACCAGCGGTTCCAGTGCGTCAACGTCGCGGTCGACCCGGGAAATGATGCGCCCGGCGCGGGTCTGGTCGAAGTAGCCCACGCTCAGGCTTTGCACATGGGCGAACACCTGCACGCGCAGGGCGTTCAGCACGCGGATCGCCGCGCCGCCTGCCACGAATTGCGAAACGCCGGCCAGCAGGAAGCGCACCAGCCAACTCGCTGCGAGGCCGAGGCCCAGCCACAGCACCAGGCGCTCGTCCAGCAGCCAGTGGTCGGCCTGTTGAATCAGCCCCCGATCCAGCAGCTCACGCACGAACCACGGCCGCAGGAACACGGTAAAGACCAGCAGGATTTCGATGCCGATCACCGCCACAATCTGCCGACGGATTGGCCGTAGCAAGGGCAGCAGCCGCTTGAACATGCTGCGGTCCAGGGCTTTCTTGGCCAGCATTTCTTCGATTTCGATATCGCTCAAGGCTTTGCCTGGCAGTGGGTTAGCCATGGTCGATCCCCAGCAGGTCGCGGTAATGCGCATGGGTGGATTGCAGGTCGGTGTGACGGCCGTGAGCGTTGATCCTGCCGTCGTCCAGCACTAGCACGCGGTCGGCCAACAGAATGGTCGAGAGCTTGCTGGAGATCACCAACACTGTGGTGCCGTGCAGTTGCCGCAAGTTATTCAGCACCTGGCGTTCGCTGATCGCGTCAAGGGCGCTGGTGGCGTCATCCAGGCACAGGATGTCCGGGGTGCCCAGCAGCGCGCGGGCCAGGCACAGGCGTTGGCGCTGGCCGCCGGACAAGGTCACGCCACGGTCGCCCAACGGGGTTTCCAGGCCCTGGGGCAGGCGCTGCAACACGTCTTCGGCAGCGGCCAGGTGCAAGGCTGCACGCAACTGTTCGTCTGTAGCTGCGGGGGCGGTCAGGCGCAGGTTGGCGGCGAGGGTGCCGGCGAACAGGAAACTTTCCTGGGGTACCACGTGCACGCGTTGGCGTAGCGGGCCGAGCTGCAGGTCGCGGATGTCCTGCCAGCCGTTGGCATCCGAACCCAGCAACAAGCGCCCGGCGGTCACATCGCTGAGGCGCGGCAACAGGCTGGCCAACAGGCTTTTGCCAGTGCCGGTGGCGCCGACCAGTGCGACGATTTCACCGGGCTGCAAGGTCAGCGAGCAGTCATGCAGAATGTCGCGGCCACCCCCCGGAGCCGTCACGCTGACATGCTCCAGCTTGAGCCCCAGCGGGCCAGCGGGCAGGGCGCCATTGCCGCTGAGGATCGCCGAGGGCGCATCGAGCAGTTGCCAGATACGTTCGGCACTCGCCCGCGCATCGGCAAAAGTCTGCATGACCCGGCCGATACCTTCGATCCGAAACACCAGCGTGGTGGCGATCAGCAGCGAGGTGACCAGTTCGCCAATCCCCAGTTGCCCGGCGGCGACCAGGTGCGCGCCGTACACCAGGATCCACACATGGCCCAGGGCAACTACGGCCTGAGGCAGCGGAATGCGCGAGCTGGAATACGCCAGGGCCTGGCGGGCCAACGAAGCGAATACCGTGACCTGATCAGCAAAGCCCTGGATCCGCTGCTGTTCCAGGCCAAAAGACTTGATCACACGCACGCCGCCGATGCCTTCGCTGAGGTCTTGGTTGACGCGGTCATAGGCGCTGCCGACCGCACGGTCCAGGCTGACCAGGCGCTCGGTCTGGCGCACGAAAATCCACAGCCCGGTGACTGTCAGCAGCAAGGGCACCAGCCCCAGCAGTGGGTCATACCAGCCCAACAGGCCGACGGTGGCGAGCACCACCAGCGGGGTTTCCACCAGTTGCCGCCAGAAGGTGATCAAGGCGTCGCGAACCTTGTCGGCGTCGCGGGTGGTGCGCGTGATCATCTCGCCCATGCCGTGCTGCCAGTGATACCCCAGGTGCAGGCTTTGCACCTGGGCCAGAATGCGTTCGCGCAGGCGCGTCAGCAGCGCCTGGCTGATCACCAGCGACAGCACACTGGCGATGTATTGCAGTACGCCGCGTCCCACCGCCACGGCGAGCATCAGCGCCAGCCAGTACCAGCCGAGGCTGGCATCCAGGCTGCCGTCAGGCGCATGGACGACTGCGCGGCCGGCACTCATGTCATTCACGGCGTGGCCGATCAGCCATTGCTGCCAGACCAGCCCCAGGTTGATCGCCACGTACAGCGCCGCCACCAGCGCGAACCGCCAGGGCATTTCCCGGTAGATCGCCAGGCTGCGTAAAAGAGGGTGTTGTTCAATCATGAAAAGCTCGTAGGCATAAACGGGAGGATGCCGAACCGGTAGGAGCCCGGCACGCCGGGCTCCTACCGTTAGGGTTTTATGTGCGGGTGGCGCCTTGGGTTTCCTTGGCATTCAGGATCGCGGTGTATTCGCCTGGGTCCACCCCGTTGAGGTAGTAGTTGCCCACGTGGTGCAAACGCCAGCGGATCGGGTCATGGGTGGTGTGCACCCGCGCATTGCGCCAGAAGCGGTCCAGGTTCCATTTGCTCAGCGACGAACTGGCCCCCAGCAACGAGAAGATATCGCTGGAAATCTCCAGCGAAGCGCTGTCGGAATGCGCACGCGCGGTGGCGACCGAGAGGATCAACGCGTCCTGCAGTTCTTTGTTCTCCGGGTCCAACTCATGGGCATCAAACACCCGCGCGGCGTCGCGCAGCAGCGATTCGGCAGCACGCAGGGCCACTGCGTATTCGCCGATCTGCTTGATGATGTGAGGCTCTTCGTTGGCATGGTCGACGCCACTTTCCACCCACGGCCGTGCGTTGTGCTTGAGGTAGTCGACGGCGGCGGCCAAGGCGCCGGCGGCGATGCCGGTGTCGATGGCGGCGTGGAGGATCTGCGGGAACGTCAGCCCGGTACGTTTCATTGGGCCTTTGCGACGCGATACGTAGTCTTCATCCAGCACGATATTGTCAAAATTCACCGTGCCGCTGACCGAGTTCTTCTGGCCGAAAGCGGCCCAGTCATCCACCAGCGTGAGGCCTGGGGTATCGCGGTTGAGCAATACACCCGCACCGCCGTCGTCCGAGGCAGCGGTGAGCGAGATCCATTCGGCCAGGTAAGAACCGGTGGAGTAGAACTTGCTGCCATTGAGCACCAGCGCGCCGTCCTCGCGGCGTTCGACGCGGGTCTTGAGCGCGAACTTATTCTTGCCGCCGACTTCGGCCAGGGCGTTGCCGAAGCGCTTGCCGGCCAGCACATCACTGACCAGTCGATCACGCACCGCGTCTGGGTAGCCGTTGAAAATCCCACGCAGCATCACGTTGTGGATCTGCAGCAGTTGGCCGACGCCACCATCGGCCACCGAGATAATCCGTACGGTCTCGACGATGGTCTGCACTGAAGCTCCCAGCCCGCCAAAGGCTTTCGGCACGCCGATAGCGGTGATGCCGCTTTCGGATAACAGCTGTGCCTGGCGCCACGGCAGCTGGCCGTTTTGCTCCGGGTCGGCGGCGATGGCGGCGATCTCCACCGCGATCTCCTTGGTCGCGGCGATGGCATCGGCTTCACTGTGCAGTTGGCGTATAGGCGCCTGTTCAAACGTAGTCATGCATTCATCCTTCTGTTTTGGTTCGCATCCTGTAGGAGCCCGGCTTGCCGGCGATGGCGTTTTCAAGAACGCCATCGCCGGCAAGCCGGGCTCCTACAAGGGGTTGCGGTGTTGGAATGGGCTTGAGCAAGTTCCAAGCCAATGTGAAAAGCCATGCTGTACAGGGGCTGCGCAGTCTGGGGTGCTGCTGGAGAAGCAGCTCGAGCAAGTGGCTGCTGGCGCAGCAACAGTGCTGTTGGCAGGTCAGCAGTCGCCTGCTCCAGCAAGCACCAATACCCTTGTAAACCGGGGGGCGCGCCGATTGGCACGGCCTCTGCAATACCTCCCTCCACTGACTTGCCCAATTCAATGGAGCTCCCCATGACCCTATCCGCTGTCCTGCCCACGCCTGAGCTTGAGCAGATCTGGTTTACCCGCTGCCCGGTGCCGACGGCATCCGGCATCGCCTACAAGCTGGGGTGGTTGACCGAAGAGTTCGCGCCGGACGGCTTGCCCGTGTCGACGTTGCAGGAGGCCCGCCAGCTGGGCCGTCATCACTACGATCACGACCTGCCTGGGCTGTTTCGCGAAGGCGGCAACGTCCCCGCCCTGGCCGCACGTGCTGCCGGTGCGCCAAGCCGGCTGATCGGCCTGACCTGGATCGAAGAATGGCAAACCATCCTTGTGCGCCCGGACTCCGGCATCACCCGCCCCGAAGACTTGAAAGGCAAGCGCCTGGCCCTGCCGGCCTGGGGTGACAGCCGCCCCGGCAGCATCGCTCGCGCCATGAGTTTGCACGGCTACAAGGGCGCGCTGAGCCTGGCGGGTCTTGGGTTCGACGATGTCGAGCTGGTGGAAGTGGCCTTGCAGGACCAGTCCCAAGCCCCGGACCCGCAACAGGGCCTGCAACGCCTGTGGTCGGGCCTGGATTACCTGGTGCGCGACGAGGTGGACGCGGTGTACGTCAAGGGCGCGTCGGCAGCGGACGCCGCGCGGCGCCTAGGGCTGGTGGTGGGCATCGACCTGGACCTGATCGCCGAGCCGCGCTATCGCATCAACAACGGCACGCCACGGCCGATCACCGTGCACCAGAGCCTGCTGGACAACCACTTTGACCTGGTGGTGCGCTTTCTCGCGCAAACCCTCAGTGCTGCCGAGTGGGCGGCGAACAATCGCGACGGCCTCAACGCCATCCTCGAAGAAGAAACCCGCGCCGGCAGCGCCGGGGTGGCCGAAGCCTATCGCGGGGATTTCCACACCACCCTGGCGCCGGACCTGTCGGCCCAGCGCCTGGATTTCCTCGGCACCCAAAAAGAATTTCTTTACCTGCACGGCTTCCTGGAGCGCGATTTTTCCATCGCCGACTGGGTCGATCCGCGCCCTCTGCAAGCCGCCCATGAACTGTTGGCCAAACGCCGCGCCTGAACCTGGAGAACTCCCATGACTGCCATTGTCCACGCTCAACCCATCAGCCTCGAACTGCAGGCCTTTGTCGACAAAGTGCTGCTGGAGGCCGAAGAGGCTTTCACCGTATTCCGTGAAACCAACACCATTACCGCCAACGGCACCGTTGGCTTTATCGAGCGCGTCCCCGGCCAGGAGTTGCTGGTGTCGGTGAACTACGGCGGCCCGTGGAACTACCGCAAACCGCTGCAAGCCACGGTGACCGACTTTGCCGGCAACGTCATCCTCGGCAAGGGCAAGGGGGGCCTGGGCCGCTACACCAAGCTGTTCCAGCAGCACGCCGACGTGACCACCGTGTCCCATGTGCACTCGCCGTACCTGGGCGCCTGGGCCCAGACCCATCGCACCTTGCCGTTCCACTACGTACCGGTGCAGCGCTACCAGTTGGCGCGGGAACTGCCGGTGTACATCGACCGCCGCCAGCAGGAAGTGGACTTCATCCTCGACAAGATCGCCGAGAACCCCTTCAACCTGGCAATCCTTGAAGCCAACGGCGGCTCCACTGTATGGGGCAAGCAAGGGCTGCGCGCCACCGCGGAATTCATCCTGTTGCTGGAGGAGGGCGCACAGCTGCAATTGCTCGCGGATGCGCTGGGTGGCTCCCGCGCTTATGGACCGGGCGTACTGACCCAGCAGTGGAAGATGAGCGGATTGTTCGAGCAGGCCACCGCGCTGGGCCTTGTACCCGCTATCGACCGCAAAAACTAAACACACCGCGAACCCCTTGTAGGAGCCGGCTTGCCGGCGATGGCGGCGGTACATCCAACATTGATGTTGCCTGATGTACCGCTATCGCCGGCAAGCCGGCTCCTACAGGGATGGCGATATATTCAAGGATGTTTGTCATGGCTGTAAAAATTCTCTGGTACCTCACCACGCCTGACGGACCTTATCCATGGGAACCCGAAGGCCGCTGGACAACCGACTTTCAACACCTCAAGCAACTCGCGGTCGCCAGCGATCGCCTCGGCTACTACGGCTCGTTGCTCGGCTCCAGCCCGAATGAAAGCCTGGCCGTAGCCGCTTCGCTGATCGACGCCACCGAGCGCCTGCGCTTCCTGGTGGCGCAACACCCGGGCGAGTTGTCGCCGGCGGTATTGGCCAAGTGGGCACTCACGGTTGACCAGTTCTCCAACGGCCGCCTGCTGTTCAACGTGGTCAACGGCAACGACGCCGGCCTGGCCACCCTGGGGGTGCATTACCCGCATGACGAACGTTATGCGTTCAGCCTCGAATACTGGCGCGCATTCCAGGGCTTCTACGCCGGCGACACGCGCGGTTATGACGGCCAGTACGTCAAGCTTGCCCCCCGTTCGCCCGGCGCGGCCAGCCATCCCCTTGGCGGTTGGCATCCGCCTTACCAGAAACCCGGGATTCCCTTGTGGGGCGCCGGCACATCGGGGCCTGGCGTCGAGCACTCGGTGCAGTTGCTGGACGTGTACCTGAGCTTCGCCAATACCCCGCCGAAACTTGGCGACAAGTTCCGCAAGGTTGCCGCCGAAGCTGCCAAGATTGGCCGCGAACTGACCTTCGGCACCCGCCTGCAGATCATCGTGCGCGAGACCGAGGAGGAAGCCTGGGCCCACGCCGAGAAACTGCTGCAACGCACTTCGCTGCAGACCGCGCGCAACGCCATTGAGCGCCAGTTGCCAGCGGGAGTGAGCTTCGAGGATTTCCACAGCGACGACCCGCAAACCCAGCGCAATGTCGAGACCCTTCGAGCCGGGCGCCTGCCCACAGCGCGCGAACTGGAGATCTACCCCAACGTGTGGCTCGGCCCGAGCCTGTTCGGCTTCAACATCCTCGGCCCGGCCGCTGGCACCTACCTGGTGGGCAGTGCCGAGCAGGTCGCCGAGCGCATCCGCGAATATGAAGCCCAGGGCACCTCGGCGTTCATCCTCTCCGGCTTCCCGCTGATCGATGAAGCCCACCGCGTGGCCGACATGCTGTTCCCACTGCTGGACCTAGACCACGGTTTCGACGTACCGCGCCTGGGCGTGACCCACAAGGCTGCACAGCGCGAAGAGGCTTGAGTGATGAGTGACGGATTTTCCCGCCGAGTGTTCCTCGGCAACAGCCTGGTGGTCGGCGGCGGCTTGCTGCTGGGCGGCTGCGACAGCGGTGCGGCCACCCAAGGCGCGACGGCCTTGCCGGGTAAACCTGTGAGGGGCGGGCGCCTGCGCATCGGCATTATCGACGGCGACCAGTCTGGCAACCTCGACGCGCACAAACCGGTGGGCGGCGGGATCATCCGTGGCTGGGCGCTGTACAGCAAGTTCTGGGAATGGAACACCGACGTCAGCACGCGCCTGGCCCTGGCCGAGTTTGCCGAGCCCAACGCCGACGCCAGCGCCTGGACCATTCGCATCAAGCCGGGCCTGGAGTTTCATCATGGCAAGACCATCGGCGCCGACGACATGCTGTTCTCACTCTTGCGCCTCACCGATCCCAAGCTGGCTTCGCCCTTTGCCGGGCTGGTCGGCGCCATCGACCGCAATGCCTTGCGCAAGCTGGACGAACGCACCATCGAGATCCGTTTCAAACAAGGCCAGAGTTTCTTCCCGCTGGATGAAACCCTGATCAGCTTCGGCGGCATCGTGCCCACCGACTACGACCCGATTACCAACCCGGTGGGCGCCGGCCCCTACAAGCTCAAGCGCTTTGTACCCGGCCAGCGCTCGCTGTACACGCGGTTCGAGAACTACTACAAACCTGGCCAGCCGTATGCCGATGAGCTGGAAATCATCGAGTTCAAGGACCAGGTCTCCCGCGTGGCGGCCTTGCGCGCCGGGCAGATCGACGTGGCCAGCGGCGTGCAGGCCGAGCACAGCGCGTTGCTCAAGGCCGATTCACGCCTGTCGTTGTGCGTCTCGCCGAGCACCTCGTTTACCGGTTTCAACCTCAACCTGGCTAAGCCGCCGTTCGATGACGTGCGCGTGCGCCAGGCCTTCCGCCTGCTGGCCGACCGGCAGGAACTGGTGGACCGTGGCCTGAATGGCTTTGGCCGCGTCGCCAACGACCTGTATTCGCCCCATGACCCCACCTACAACCACGCCATCGACCAGCGCCCGTACGACCTGGACCAGGCGCGCGTGTTGTTGCGCCAGGCCGGGCACACCGATTTGCGCGTGGAGCTGACCACCACCCCCGGGCCAGGTGTGAATGCCGCGCTGGTATTGGCGCAGCAGGCGAAAAAGGCCGGTGTGGAGGTGCGTGTGACCCAGGTCGACGGCGCCGTGTTCAATGGCCCGCAGCGAGAGCAATGGCAACTGTCGCCAGGCTCGACACCTGCCCGAGGCTTCCTGGCTTCGGCGCTGCACAACGACGCGCCGCTGGCGATCTACAACCGCAGCAATTTCCACGATGAGCGCTTCGACAGCCTGTATCGCCAGGCCCTGGCCCAACCCGATCTTGAGCGGCGCAAAAGCCTGGTGCATGAGGCCCAGCAGATCCAGCACGAACGCGGCGGCCTGTTGATCTGGGGTTTCAGCGATGTCCTGGACGCGGCTTCCGTGAAGGTCGGCGGCCTGAATCCTGAACAGACCACCTTCGCCTCCTGGCGTTTTGACGAGTTGTGGTTGAACCATGTCTGAGCCGCAATGCAAAACCCCACGCACCCCGGCGTGGCTGTCGTGGTTTATCGGGCGCCTGGGCTACGGTCTGCTGACCGCCTGGGTCATCAGCCTGGTGGTATTCATCGCCACCCAGGCACTGCCTTCGGACCCGGCGCGAGTGATCCTCGGCCCGGATGCGCCGCTGGACAGCATCCTTACCCTGCAGCATCAATTGGGGCTGGACCAGCCGATCCTGTGGCAATACCTGCGCTGGCTGGGCGCCGTCTTGCGTGGCGACCTCGGTGTGTCGCTGGATTCGAATGCGCCCGTCAGTCATATCCTGTGGGGCCGCTTCGGCTACACCCTGGCATTGCTGGCCGGCGTGATCGCGGTGGTGGTGCCGGTGGCGCTGGCGCTGGGTGTCGCGTTGGCGTTGCGCCGGGACAGTCGCCTGGATCGCTGGAGCCTGTCGCTGTTGATCTTTCTCAAGGCCACGCCGGGATTTCTGTTGGCGATAGGCCTGGTGCTGCTGTTTTCCATGCCGCACATGGACTTCTTGCCGGCGGTGTCGATCCTCGACCCGGACCAGTCGCTGCTGCGCCAGCTCAAGTTTCTGATCCTGCCGGTGTTGGCCCTGAGCCTCACCGCATTGCCTTATCTAACGCGGATGGTGCGGGCGGCGATGATCGAGGCGTTGGAATCCGATTACGTGATCGCCGCTCACCTGCGCGGCATTCCGCACCGGCGCATTGTGTGGCTGCACACCTTGCCCAACGCGCTGGTGCCGGCGATCCAGGGTGTGGCGCTGACCCTGCGCACGCTAATCGGCGGCGCGGTCTTGGCCGAGGTGATCTTCAGTTACCCCGGCATTGGCACGGCGCTGAACGCGGCGATCCAGATGCGCGACCTGCCGATGATCCAGGCGATTGTGCTGGTGATCACCCTGGCGGTGGTGCTGGTCAACCTGCTCGCCGACCTGCTCACTGTATTGCTCACATCCAAGCTGCGCACCGCGCGCCGGGTCACGCTGATTCAACGCAACCGCCGGGGCATCACGCCGTGGTGGCGCCGTTCCCGAGGTGATGCATGAACGAGCCGCAAATCCGTAAAGGCGCACTGATCACATTGTTGGTGGTTGCCTTCGCGTTGTTCGGCCCTTGGCTTGCACCCCATGGTTCAACGGACATGGTCGGCCCGGTGTATGGCGCGCCTGTCGGGGCTGCCTGGCTGGGGTTTGATTTTCTTGGGCATGATGTGCTGTCGCGGTTGCTTAATGGCGGCTTGTCGGTGTTGTGGATGTCGGTGGCCGCCGCGGGTATCGCGCTGGCGGTCGGCAGCACGTTGGGCCTGCTGGCGGGCTTGTCGCGGCGGCGCCTGGACCAGTTGATTACCTGGTCGGCGGATGTGTCCCTGGCGTTTCCCGACCTGATCCTGGTGCTGCTGATCGTGTCGATGCTGGGCCGCGCGCCATGGCTGATTGTGTTGACCGTGTCCATCGCGTTCATTCCCGGGGTGATCCGCCTGGCGCGTGCCAGTGCGGTGGCGGTGGCGGGACAGGAGTTCGTCGAGGCGGCGCAGATGATGGGTTACTCGCGCTGGCGCATCCTGTTCAAGGAGATCCTGCCGAATATCCTCACGCCCTTGCTGGTGCACTTCGGCAACATGCTGACCTGGGGCGTGGGCATGCTGTCGGGCTTGAGTTTTCTCGGTTATGGCGTGGCGCCGCCCACGGCGGACTGGGGCCTGATGATCAATGAAAACCAGGCCGGCCTGCTGGTGCAGCCCTGGGCGGTGCTGGCCCCGGCGGTGCTGATCGGGGTATTTGCCTACGGCACCAATATCCTTGCCGAAGGCATCGGCCGGCGCAGCGCACGGATGGGAGAAAAGCAGCCATGAACGCAATCACCGAAATCGACACCGGGGTCCTGCAGGTGCATGACCTGCGCGTGGAGTTGCCGGGGCAGGTGGATGTGGTATCGGGCATCTCGTTCAACCTGCAGGCCGGGGAGATCCTCGGTTTGGTCGGCGAATCGGGGTCGGGCAAGACCACGCTGGCCACCGCCTTGCTCGCCCATGCGCGGCGCGGCGCGCGGATTGTTGGCGGCCAGGTGCAGGTCGACGGCCAGGCGCTATTGAGCCTGGAGGGCGAAGCCTTGCGCCGGGCGCGTGGCAGCCTGATCGGCTATGTCGCCCAGGACCCGGCCACCGCGCTGAATCCGGCGCTGCGCATCGGTCACCTGTTGCGCGAGACCCTGGCGGTGCATCCGTCGGGCCTGGATCGTGCGGCTCAGCAGCAACGTATCAATGAAACGCTGCGAGACGTCGGTCTGCCGGACGATCCGGAGTTCCTGCGGCGCTTTCCCCATCAACTCTCCGGGGGCCAGCAACAGCGGGTGATGCTGGCGCTTGCCTTCGTGCTGCGCCCGCGCCTGATTGTGCTGGATGAGCCGACCACCGCGCTGGATGTCAGCACCCAGGCGCATATCCTCGCCACGCTGCGGCGCCTGTGTAAAAGCCAGGGTGTGGCGGCGGTGTATGTGTCCCACGACCTGGCGGTGATCAAGGACCTGGTGGACCGGGTGATGGTGATGTATGCCGGGCGCATTGTGGAAACTGCCAGCCGCGATGCGCTGTTCAGCCGGCCGTCCCATCCCTATACCCGAGGGTTGCTGGCGGCGATCCCGGATGTGGCGGGACGTCGCGCGTTGCAAGCGATTGCCGGGCACGCGCCGGCACCGGGGCAACGGCCACAGGGGTGCAGTTTCGGACCACGCTGCGAGCGGTTTGCCTCAGTGTGCGCGTTACAGGAGCCGGCGTTGCAGACCCGGGAGCCGGGCCGTGCGGTGGCGTGTCTCGTCCCCCATGACCAGCCGTTGCAGGCAATCGCGTTGACACCGATTGCGGCTGTTACCGCGCAGGCCGAAGCACCGTTGCTGTCCATCCGCGGCTTGAACGTAGCCTACGACCGGCAGGTGCTGTTCGACATTGCATTGCAGGTGCAGCCGGGGGAGTGCCTGGCGTTGGTGGGCGAGTCCGGCTCCGGCAAGACCAGCCTGGCACGGGCCATCGCCGGCCTGGGGGAAAATGCCCTGGGTGAATTGCACTACGCTGGCCTCTCACTGCCGTTGCAGGCACGCCAGCGCGATGCGGGGTTGCGTCACCAGATCCAATACATCTTCCAGAACCCGTATCGCGCGTTGAACCCGCGTCAAACCGTGTACCAGACGCTGAGCGCGCCCTTGGAACACTTCTTCGCGGTCAAAGGTGTTGCGGCGCGGCAGCGGGTCGAGGCGGTGCTCAAGCGCGTGTCGCTGCCGGCCTCGGTGGCCGATCTTTACCCCCACAGCCTATCGGGTGGCGAACGCCAGCGCGTGGCCATCGCCCGTGCGCTGCTGTGCGAACCCAGGCTGCTGATCTGCGATGAAATCACCTCGGCACTGGACGTGTCGGTGCAGGCATCGATCCTCGACCTGCTGCGCCAATTGCAGCGCGAAGGGCTGACCTTGTTGTTCGTGACCCACGACCTCGGCGTCGTCCGCGCCATTGCGGACCGAGTGCTGGTGTTGAAGGTGGGCAGGGTAGTGGAGCAGGGCGCGGTGGATGAGGTATTGGACCAGCCGCAGGCGGCGTATACCCGCACGTTGCTGGAGCATTCGCCGTCGTTGGGGTGACGGGCACCGCTGCGCGGTGATCGCCGGCAAGCCGGCTCCTACAGGTCTGCGTCGTACACATGTACGCGCGATCGACTGTAGGAGCCGGCTTGCCGGCGTTTGCGTCCTCAGCAATCACACCCATATCGCATCCCACAACGGATAATCATGCACGCGCCTTACAATACCGGCCCGCAATGGGTTGGCGGTGATATAGCGCGCAACGGCCTGCAAATCTTCCTCCCGCCTGATGGCGCGGTCATGAAAACCCTTTTGCCAAAAACGACCCGACCGCCCCAGGCGCGCATTGATGGCGCGGGCGCTACGGGACTTTGTCGCCAGCATCAGCGCTGGCAAGCTGCTTTGTTTGAGCTCGACCAGCCAATGAAAATGATCCGGCATCACCACCCAGGCCAGCGAGTCGGCAAGGCCTTCGATTTGTGCCTGACGAAATTGATGACCACTGAACGACCGACTTGCCAGTCTGCAAAGACAGGCTCGCGGTGTTGGGTGACAGCGGTGAGCATGTAGATCTGACCACTTTCGGAGTAACGGCCAGTGCGAAGGTGTTTAGCGTGGGGGCGTGTGGACAATCCTTGTCCTCCTGATATGAATACAGGCAGGTAAGGATAGTGCGGCGGCAGGGGATTTGAGGTGAGACTTTGGCGCTGGATGTGTCTGATGGACGCTATCGCCGGCAAGCCGGCTCCTACAGGTGTGTGTCGTACGCATAAACATCGGTACACAGGATCCACTGTAGGAGCCGGCTTGCCGGCGATGGCGTCATGCGCCGCTACGCAACGCGTGCCTGCCTGCGACGCGCTTCTTCACGCACCGCCGGGATGATCCACCGTCCATAATCCACCGTGTCGTACAACGGGTCATACCCCCGGTTCAAGAACGTGGTCACGCCCAGGTCCACATAATCCAACAACGCCTGCGCGACGGTTTCCGGGGTGCCGACCAGGGCGGTGGTGTCGCCGTAGGCGCCTACGGCGGTGGCGGTGGGCATCCATAGCGCGCGGTCGTGCCGGTCGCCCAAGGCTGCGGCGGCCAGCAGGCGTTCCGAGCCGGTGCCCTTGATGCGTTTCTGCCAGGGGCTGCCGGCGGCAAACTGTGGGTTGGCCTTGATCTGTTCCAGGATCTGTTCGGCACGTTGCCAGGCCAGTTCCTCAGTGGCGCCCAGGATCAAACGCACCGACAAACTCACCCGTGGCGCTTCAACGCCCGCTGCCGCAGCGGCGGCCTTGAGCTTGGCAATCTGCTCCGCCACGCCACTCAACGGCTCGCCCCACAGCGCATACAAATCCGCGTGCTTGACCGCGATCTGGTAGGCGATGTCCGAAGACCCGCCAAACGAAATCGGGATGTGCGGCTGTTGCAACGGCTTGACCGGTGAAAATGCGCCTTTGATGTTGAAGTACTTGCCCTCGAAATCGAACGGCTCGTCGGCGGTCCAGGTGCGCCGCACGATCTCCAGGTACTCATCGGTGCGTTGGTAGCGCTCGGTCTTGTCCAGCAGGAAGTCGCCTTCCTGCGGCTCGGCGGTAATCCCGGTGATTGCGTGCAGGCGGATGCGCCCGCCACCGGTGGTGTGGTCCAGCGTGGCGAAGGCTCGGGCGGCAACGGTGGGCGCGGTGAGGCCAGGGCGGTGGGCAATCATGAACCCCAGGCGCTCGGTATGCGCCGCCGCGTAGGCCGCGATCTGCAGGCTGTCGGCGCTGCCCGGGCCGCTGGCGATCAGTACGCGGTCGAAGCCGGCATGCTCATGGGCGCGGGCATGATGGCAGATAAAGTCGAGGTCAAAATCCGGGCTGCGCATGCCACGGGTTTCAGACCACTGGCGGGGGAAAATCATGCCGACAAATTCAATGGACATGGGACGCTCCTGGGGTGGATCAGAATTGATAGTCGACCTGGGCCAGCAAGGTGCGGCCAGGCATGGGTTGCAAAAAGGTGTTGGTGGACCCGGCCAGGCCGCTGACGAAGTTGAGTTCGTTGGTCAGGTTGAGCACCCGCAACGTGGTGCTCCACTGCGGCTGGCGGTAGTACAGGGCGAGGTCGAGGTTGTACTCGTTGGGGATCTTTACCGTCTTGCTCAGGTTCAGGTACCAGCTGCTGGTCCACCAGCCGGAGAGTTCGGCGCCAAAGCCGGAATCGAAGCGGTAGTCGACATAGCCGCTGGCGGTGTACTCGGGAATCTGCACCGCGTCATAGCGTCCGGAAGGCCGCTGGTTGAGGCTGTTGTTATCGCCAAACACCGTGCCGTTGTCGGGGATGAACCCGGCGGACGCAAACCCGGCCTGGGAGGTGAACTCGTTGTAGGCGCTGAGCCTGGACAGGTTGAGGCCGCTGCGCAGGTGGTCATCCGGTTGATAGCGCACGGTGGCTTCCACGCCCTTGATCTGCAGCCGCGCAATATTGTTATTGCTGTCGGGCGCCTGGTCCCGGGCTTGCTTGAACGCCGCCAAGGTCATGAACAGCTGGTTGGGCACCGCTTCGACCTTAACCCCGACCTCATGCAACACGCTCAGGCTCTGGAACGCCAGCGGGTTGAGCTGGTTGGCGCCGGCGCCACTGCCCCAGCCCAGGCCGTTGGAGAAGAACCCGGTATTGACCGCCAGCGAGCGATCGAAGGTGTAGTACAGCGTGGTGTTTTCAGTGGGTTTTACGTAGGGGCTGACCTGGAAGGCAAACAACCGATAGTTGTCGCTGTCCTGGCGCCGATTGCCGCCTGCGAGGGTGAAAGGGTTATGGATCTCGGCGTCGATCCAGCTGCGACTGGCGCCGATGTTCAGGCCGACATAATCGCCGTACTTGAGGTTGTGCTGGCTGAACAGGGTCTTGGTGGTCCAGGTGCTTTCAGCGGTGTAGGGCGCCAGGGATTCGGCATACAGCCCATGCCCGGCCGCGTACATCGGCGGCAGGTTCAGCCAGCCGTAGTAGTTGGAATATTGCGGCACGCCGGGCTGGCCGATCCACGCGCCGTTGCCACCGGCCGGGTTGCTGCCGTCGAGGCCCAACAGGTCGCCGGGGTTTTTGCCGGAAGGATTCTGGGTCAGGTCGTAGGCGTTGATGGTGGAACCGAAGCTATTGTTGGCGGCAATCGACTGGTTGAATTCGCGGCGGTAGATCAGGCCGGTGTTGCTGTCATCGCGCAGGGTCCAGCCGCCCAGCCGGGTTTCATTGCGCGAGCGGAACTCGAAACGGTTATCGAAAATCGTGTCCTTCGATTGCACCTGGAAGGCACCCACGGCATCGGTAATGTCCTTGGAACGTTCATAGAACGTGCTGTTGGCCACGGTGATGGTGGGCGACAGGTCGGCTTCGATGCGCAGCTGCGTGGTAAAGCGCCGCGAGCTGCTTTCATCTTCCTTGCGCTGCCCGGCCTGGGAGGACAAGGACTGCTCGCCATTGCCTGCCAGCGTCGGGTCATACACCCAACCGCGCAGGCTGCCGGGGTTGGCCTGGGTATTGGGGGAAGCGGTCTGGAAGCTGCCGTCGACCACGCTGTACTGGCCCTGGGCATTGCGCTGGCGTTGCACCCAGCCAAGGGTGGGGGCATCGGCGGCGCCGGAGGCCAGTACCGGCGACCACAGGGTGTTGCCATTCTGGATGATCGGCGTGGCACGGCCGGCGTAGTACTTGCCGTGGTCTACCAGGTCCTGGGTGGCGCGGTTCCAGCCGTGGGTGATGTTGTAGTCGTAGTAGTTGTCGTAGCTGGCGTTCCAGTCCACGCGCACATTGTCGTTGCGCCAGGCCAGGGCGCCGTAGAACGCGTCGAAGTTGTTGTCGACGTTGTCGTAGAAGTCTTGCTGGCGCTGCTTGGTGATGCTCAGGCGATAGGCCAGGTTGTCAGTCAAGGGGCCGGTGTTGTCGATACTGAACTTGTTGGAGTTGCGCGATGTGCCGTCCGGTACCCATGAGCCCAGTTCGCCGCTGAGCTTGGTCTTGAACTCATTGAAGTTGGGCTTTTTGCTCAGGTAGTTGACGTAGCCGCCGCTGCCGGACACCGAGCCGTAGGTCACCGAGGACGGCCCGGCAACGATATCGGCGCCTTCATAGGCATTGAAGTTGGCGGGGTGACGTACGGCATAACCGCGCTGGCCGTCCTGGAAAATTTCCGACCCCTGGGCACGGAACTGCGGGGCGATCCCGGCATTCTGGCCGCCGCCACGGGTGATCCCCGGTGCATACTTGACCAGGTCGTCGGCACTGTGGATCGAGCCGTTGGCCAACTGTTCGGCGTTGATCTGTACCACTGAGCGCGGGGTGTCGAGCACCTTGGTCTCGGTGCCGCCATACACCGAGGTCGGTGGACGGGTGGGCAGGGCGTCGTCATCCGACTCGCTGCTGCTGGCCTGCACGGTAACGGTCTGCAGTTGGGTGTCGGCGGCAAAAGCCTGCAGCGGCAGGGTTGCGGCCAGCAGCAGGGGTAAACGCAAGGCGATAGCGTGCATGGCAGAAATGCCCCATAAAAAATGAGTGAAGGGCGCACGATCTTTTGTAGGAGCCGGCTTGCCGGCGATGGCGTCCGTTTGATCGGCGCAGGGCTTGAGGGCCCCATCGCCGGCAAGCCGGGCTCCTACAGAGGGGGGTGCGGTTTCATTGGGTCAGGCGGTGTCTTTGAGCCAGAGCTTCTCGAAGCGCCAGGTGCTGAACAATGACGCTTCCGACTGCGCACCGCCGACGCGGGTGGACACGCTGTCGAGCAGGTCGGCGTAGCCCCAGATCAACATGCCGCCGCGTTCGTACTGGATCTGCTGCACCTGGTGCACCAGGACCTTGCGTTTTTCCAGGTCGGGCTGGGCCATGGCCGCCAGGAACAGCTCGCTGAACTGCGGGTCGTTGAAGTGGGTCTTGTTCGATACCGCAAAGGGCGCATCGGTGTGGATCGCACTGGCCAGGAACGGCGCGCCGATGCTGCCGCCGGTGCTCAGGGTCCAGTCGTTTTTCAGTGGCCCCTGGAACGTCGCCAGGTCCACTTGCTTGACCTTCAGGGTCACACCAATGCGCTTGGCTTGCTCGGCCAGCACCAGCGCGGAACTCAGGCCGGGGCCGGGGGTGGTGATCAGTTCCACCTCAAGGTTTTCCTGGCCGGCTTCCTTCAACAGTTGCGCCGCGCGTTGCGGGTCGTAGGGGCGTGGGCCGAGGCTGTGGTTGAACGTCGGGTCGCTTGGCGCATACAAGTCGTTGGCGACCCGGCCCTGGCCGTTCAGTGCACGACGCACCAGTTCCTCACGGTCGGCCAGCAGGCGAAACGCTTCGCGCACCCGTGGGTCGTTGAAGGGTGGCTTGTCCAGGTTCATGTCGAAGGACAGCCAGTTGCCCGTCACGGACTTGATCACCTGCAGGCGCGGGTCTTTTTGCAGGATCGGCAGTTGCTCGGTGGGCAGCACATTGGCCATGTCGATCTGCCCGGCACGCAGGGCGGCGAGGCGCGAGACCTGGTCCTTGAAGTCGATGATTTCCAGCTCATCGGCGTAGGGCTTGCCGTCCTTGTAGTAGTTTTCGAAGCGGGTGAACAGCGAACGCTGGCCGGGGGTGAAGCTTTTCAACTTATAGGGACCGGCGCCCACCGGGTTGGTGACCGGGTGGTAGTCCACCGGCACGATGCCGCCGAAGTTGACCCAGGTTTCCGCCAGCGGCATGTAGCTGCGACCTTCTCGGAAGCTCAGGCGCACGGTGCGGTTGTCGAGCTTGACCAGGTTGTCGCGGTCGACCCAGTGCAACAGCGCGGCATAGGGCGAGGCCAGTTGCGGGTCGGTGAGGCGACGGATCGAGAAGATCAAATCGTCGGCGTCGATGGTCTTGCCATTGTGGAACTCCAGGCCCGGACGCAAGCGCAAGGTCCAGGCACTCGCATCGGCGTTCGGCTCGGCCAGTTCAGCCAGGGCCAGGCGCGGTTGCATCTGCTCGTCCCACTCCCATAATTTGCTGTACAGCGCAAAGCCGCGAACGATGCCGCTGCCCACCGGTTTGTGCGCGTCCAGGTTGCCGCTCTGGTTGCCATCGAGAATGCCCAGGCGTAGCCGCCCGCCATAACGTGGTCGGTCGTCGCCGGCCACCACGGCAGGCGCGTCGCTGGGGCCGCAACCGGCCAGCAGCAGGCCGCCGCCGACCGTTGCGCTGTAGCCGAGAAAGTCCCGGCGGCTCAAGAGTAGGGTCATCGCATCAGGCTCCACCGTTGGCCGAGTGCAGTTCACGCAGCGGTTCCTGTGCGCGGCTCAATTCGGCGCGCTCGCTGCGAAAGTGCGGCAGGATGTGCTCGCCGAGGCGATAGGCTTCTTCCAGGTGCGGGTAGCCGGCGAGGAAGAACAGATCGATGCCGATGCTGTTGTACTCGCGAATCCGCGCCACCACGTTTTCGTAGCTGCCCACCAGTGCACAGCCCGGAGGGATGCCGATGTAACCGAAGCCGGTCCACACATTCGGGTGAATGAAGAAGTCATCAAACCCCTGGGCCTCGTTCTTGTCGGCAAAGCCATGCTCGTAGCTCAGCTTGCGCGCAGTGCGCAGCCCGGCATGGGCGGCCACGGCCTTGACCGCGCCACGGGCGATGCCTTCGTCGAAGAAACGCTTGGCCTCGGTGCGCGCCAGTTCTTCGGTTTCGCGGGTGATCACGTCGATCGACAGGCCGAAGCGGATGTCGGTCCGCCCCCATTTGAGTGCGCGTTGGCGCAGGTCGGCGATCAGCGCGGCGATTTCATCCGGGTGCTCGGCGCGCATCAGGTAGAAGTCCGCGTGCTTGGCGGCAAACTCCCGCGCGGCAATCGAGGAACCGGCGGTGCAGATCAGCGGCAACTGGGCCTTTTTCAACGGGCCACGCAGGCCACCGCCGTCAGCTTTGTAGAAGGTGCCGTCGTAGTGGAAGGTCTCGTTGTGCCAATAGCCCTTGACCACGTCCATGAACTCGGTGGCGCGTGCATAGCGCTCGTCATGGTCGCTGTAGTCGCCGACCTGGCGCTGGATCGCATCCGAACCGCCGTTGATGATGTTCCACACCAGGCGATTACCAGTGGCGCGCTGGTAGGTGGCCGCTTGTTGCACCGACACCCACGGGGTGTAGTGGTAGGGCTGGAACGCGGTGACGAACTGCAGGGTGCGTGTCTCGCGGGCCAGCAGCGAGCAGACCGTCCACGGCTCTTCGCCGGTGGGCGCGTTGACCATCAACGCACCGCCAAACCCGTTGATCTCAGCCGCCTTGGCAATCTGGCCCAGGTAGTCGATGTAGGTGAAGTGGTCGCCCACACTGAACCCGGAGACCGCGCCGGTGCTGTTGGCGCCGCCGCGATGCCAGTCGCCGCGGTTGCGTGGGTCGCCGGGCAGGAACTGGGTTTCACCGTGCAATGGCAGGCGAGTGAAGAATTCAATGCTCATGAAGCCTCCTGCTTACTGGGCGGTCGGGGCGCAGACCGGGGTGATCGGCTGGTCGTTGATGACCTTGTGGGCGAACGGTATCGAGTCCTTGAGCGACGCATTGACCGTGGCACTGTGGCCCAGGCCCTTGTACAGGTGGCCTTCGACCACGGAACCTGCGTTGCACGCGTCCTGCATCAACTTGACCTGGGTGGCGGCGGCGGGGGTGGTGTCATCGGCGCCGGTGCCGATGAAGATCGGCTTGGAGGTCTTCAGGGTCGGGTACGAAACCTGCGCCAACCAGGGTGCGAGCTGCTTGCCCTTATAGTCTTTCTTGGTGTTGGCGATGCTCAGGCCCAGGCCTTCGACGTCGCCTTCGAGGGCAAACAGGCAACTGGTGCGAGCCTGTTCGAAGATCGGCAGAGCCTTGTCGGTGTAGAAGTCCGCCGGGTTGATGCTCGGGTCGTATTGCTGGGCCGCGAGCAGGGTGTAGAAACCGTAGGCCAGGGTCGGGTCGACCTTGTTGCGCACCTCTTCGCTGGGGTTTTTCGCGTAGTCGAGGGTGTAGATCACGCCCGTGCCGATGCTGCCCTTGACGCCGAGGTCGGGGGCGTAGGTAGCGGCATAGGCAGCTGCCGCAAAGGCACCGGCACCGCCCTGGGACTGGCCGACGATCAGCACTTTGTCGGCCAGGCCGGGGACACCCGCGACCACGGCCTTGGCGGCATCGAGAATGCCGTAGGCGGCCATGCGGCTGTTCAGCAATGGGTGGCCGCCGGGGACACCAAGGCCTTGATAGTCGGTGGCGACCACCGCAAAGCCTTCTTCCAGCCAGCGATTGAGGTAAGCCACATCGCGGTAGGAACGGCCTTGCCAGGACGGCGCGCACACGTCCGCCACGCCGACGGTGCCATGGCCCCAGCTCGCCACCGGCCAACCCCCCGCAGGCGCCTTGCCCTTGGGCAGGAACAGCGCGCCGGAGACCACGATCGGCGTCTTGTTATCGATGCCATCGGTGGAGGTGTAGAGGATGCGTTGGGCGCTGGCGGCATTTGCCAGGCTCAGGGTCTTGTCCAGCGGCTCGCTGCGCAGCAGTTTGCCGGGTGTGGCCGGGATGGCTTTTTCCCAGGTGTAGAACGCCGAGACGCGGCCGTCACCTTGCAGCGGGTCGGGTTTCGGTGCATGCACATCGGCGGCAAAGACGCTCATGGACAAGGCCAGTACGCTGAGACCGAACGCGAAGGAGTGTGGCAGTTTCATCAATCATTTCCCTATCAAGGATTAGTGCTGACCTGGCCGCGCAGGGCCGGCCAGTAGTCGGTGAGTTTCAGGTCGATCAGGGCCTGGTTAGTGAAGCCGGTGGCCAGAGACGGGCCGATGTCGTAGGTATCGCGAATCAGGTGGTTGGCCAGGGCGTAGGCGGTCAGCGCCTGGTAGTGGGCCTTGAGTTGCGCATCGCTTTTTGGCGCCCAGCGTTCTTTCCAGGCCACTGGGTCGTTCTGGTCGTCGCGGCGCAGCACGCTTTCGGCGGTACCGGCGCGGGAGGACAGCTGGTAATAGGCATCCTGGTTCTGTGCTTGGGAAATCCACCAGGCGGCCTTGACCCAAGCGGTTGCGAGTAATTGAGTGATGTCCGGGTGCTGCTGGACGAAGGTGTCGGTGCCCCATAAATCGGAGACCAGGCGCCAGTCATTGCTGCCTTGCTTGGTCGACCAGATGATCTTGCCCACGCCTTTGTCTTCCAGGGCATAGGCTTCGCTGAGCAGCACGGCCGCATCGACCTTGCCGGCCGACACCGCCGCCGCGCCGACCTGCGGGTTGAGGTTGGCGATCTTGAAGTCGTCGAGCTTCAAGCCCTTGCTGGCCAGGAAGTTACTGAACGCAAACTCCCATGGTCGCCCCCGGTGCAGCGCCAGGCGCTTACCCTTGAGGTCTTCGATGGTCTTGGCGCTGGAACTTTCGGGCACCACCAGGTAGATGTTGTTGCCGCTGCCGCCGGGCACGATCAGCTTGCCCGGCACGCCACCGGCCCCGGCGATCACCGAGGGCAAGTCGCCGCGTACGGCGAAGTCCAGGCTGTTGTTGCTGAAACCTTCGTTGATCTGCGGACCGGCGCCGGCGTGGGGCAGGGCGATCCACTCAAGCTTTACGCCGCGCTCGCGCAATTGCGCTTCCAGCCATCCCTCTTCGATCACCCGCCCGGCGATGCCGCCGAATACCGGCTTGCCGCCTTGGGTAAAGGCGACGATGGCGATTTTTACCGAGGCCGGCTCAGCGTGGACCGTGCTGAATGCCAGCACCCCGAACAGCGCCGCGACGGTCTTGCGCCAAAGGTTTTTCATGGGCGTTCTCCCTACCTGAATGGACAACCCCCCTGTAGGAGCCGGCTTGCCGGCGATGAGACCGTTAAGCCTTGCAGCGCCTGAAAAAACGCTCTCGCCGGCAAGCCGGCTCCTACACGGGAATTGTGTTGGCAGGAAGAGAGCAGATTGCATGCCAGTCGCTGGGAAAATCGCTCTAGGCCGCATGCTGCAAGGGTTTCAGCGGTAGCTGCGCGGATGCCGCCTCACCCCGGCTGCTGATGTGCAAACACGCAAGTGCTGGCCGATTGCTGCTCCAGCAGCAGTCCATGGACGGGGTGTTGGTATATTCGATCAGGGAATATATAAATATTAATTAATAATTAAATGGTATAGAAAACTTCATGCACTATTGAGCACGCGCTTTTACTGCCAGGAATGCACCATGTCGCTGATCACCCATCCCAACGCCCGCGAATTGACCAAGTCGGTGCGTGCCACCGTGCTGGTCTTCAAGGACCCGCGCTCACAGGAATTACTCGCGCGCATCGAGCGCCTGGCGCCCAGTGAAGCCAACACCTTGATCATCGGCGAGACGGGCACCGGCAAGGAATTGGTCGCGCGGCATATCCACAATCTGAGCCGTCGTGGCCGTGAACCCTTTGTCGCAGTCAACTGCGGTGCGTTTGCCGAAACCCTGGTGGAAAGCGAACTGTTCGGCCATGAAAAGGGCGCGTTTACCGGCGCCACCACCCACAAGGCTGGTTGGTTCGAAGCGGCCAATGGCGGCACGTTGTTCCTTGATGAGATCGGTGATTTGCCGCTGAACATGCAGGTCAAATTGCTGCGCGTGCTGCAGGAACGTGAAGTGGTGCGCCTGGGTTCGCGCACGCCGATTCCGATCAACGTGCGGCTGGTGGCGGCCACCAACGTCAACCTGGCCGACGCGGTGGTGGCCGGGCATTTTCGTGAGGACTTGTTCTACCGTTTGCACGTCGCCACCATCCGCCTGCCACCGCTGCGTGAACGTCCGGGGGATATCCTGCCGCTGGCCGAGTTCTTCCTCGAAGAACACTGCCAACGCCTGGGCTACAACCGTGCGAGCCTGAGTCTGGAAGCCGAGCGCAAGATGCTCGAACACAGTTGGCCGGGCAACATCCGTGAGCTGGAAAACGCGATTCACCACGCCTTGCTGGTGTGCCGCAACCAGCGCGTGCAGCCGGCGGATTTGCACCTGGTGGACATGCGTTCCTCGGGCATTCGCCAGGACGAAGCCAACCACGCGCTGCCGGCCCTGAGCGGGCCCGTGGACCTGGAAAGCGCGCTCAATGCTCTGTTCGAGCAGAACATTCCCGACCTCTACGAACACATCGAAGAGACGATTTTTCGCGCGGCTTATCGCTACTGCCACGGCAATCAGCTGCAGACCGGCCGCTTGCTGAATATCAGCCGCAATATCGTGCGCGCGCGCCTGGAAAGAATCGGCGAACTGGGCAAGCCGGTGTTACTCGACGGCCAGTAATGCTAGGTTTTCGAACTTCCCTGACCGCTGGAGGGTTCGACGTTGATCCGACTTGCTGACTACATCGCCTATTTTTCCGATTCGGTGCTGGCGCCCTGGGCTGCGCTGACGCCCTGGGCACTGGCCACCCAGGCGCCTGCGGTCGTTCGCCAGTTGTTGGCTGAACTGCCCGCCGACGAGTACGTCATCCAGGATGAAATCGCCATCCACCGTACCGCCACCGTGGAGGCAGGCGCGTTGCTCAAGCCGCCCCTGATCATCGGCGCGCATTGCTTTATCGCCAGCGGTTCGCTGTTGCGGGGCGGATGCTGGCTGGATGAGCATTGCATCATCGGCCCCGGTGCCGAATTGAAAACCTCCTTCATGTTCAGCGGCAGCAAGCTGGCGCACTTCAATTTTGTCGGTGATTCCGTGCTGGGGCACGGGATCAACCTGGAGGCGGGGAGCATCGTCGCCAACTACCGCAATGAGCGCGATGACAAGGAAGTGCGAGTGCGGGTCGACGGCACCTTGCAGCGCACCGGTTGCGACAAATTTGGCGCGTTGCTCGGTGACCAGTGCCGTATCGGCGCCAATGCGGTTCTGGCGCCGGGGGCGGTGCTCACGCCGGGGAGTGTGGTGGGACGCGGGCAGGTGTTTGATGGAGAAGCCTGCGTATAAACGCAATGTTGAAAAGGGCATGGTGTGTCGGCAAGATATTAAATAGAATGAATCTCATTTGAGACTCACTCGCGCCGCGCAGGTCGCTAGCCATGAATGATGCTGTTGTTCCGACCCACGCCCCCGAACTCACGCTGTCGAGCCTGTATCGCGACCACCGTAGCTGGCTGGAAAGCTGGCTGCGTCGGCGCCTGGGCAATGCCTGGGATGCTGCGGACCTGAGCCAGGATACATTCTTGCGGGTGCTCGCCAGCGCCCAGCCGATCGCGCAGATGCAGGAGCCGCGCGCTTATCTGGTGACCGTCGGCAAGCGCCTGCTGGTGAATTTCCATCAGCGCCGTAGCCTTGAGCAGGCCTACCTGAATGCCTTGGCCAACCTGCCGGAAGTCTGCGTGCCGTCGCCCGAGCAGCGCTGGCTGGTGCTGGAAACCCTGCAAGCCCTGGACGAGTTGCTCGATGGCCTGCCGGTGCTGGTGCGCCGCGCGTTCCTCTGGAGCCAACTGGAAGGCCTGGGCTATCGGCAGATCGCCGAACGCCTGGACGTGTCCGAGCGCACGGTCAAACGCTACATGGCCCAGGCCTACGAGCATTGCCTGCTGGTGGACCTGTGAGTCGCGACGTTGCCCGTGCCGCCGCGCAGTGGCTGGCGCTGCTGGAGTCCGGCGCAGCCACCGAGCGCGATCACGCCGCGTTGCAGCACTGGCGAGACAGCCATCCCCAGCATGAACAGACCTGGCAAAAAGCCCAGACCTTGCGCCAGCGTTTCAGCGACTTGCCCCAGGCCCTGGCGATGGCCAGCCTCGACCGTCCGCAACCTGGGCGCCGCGCCGTGCTCAAGCGTGCCTTGGGTATCGCGGCACTGGTGCCGACCGCCTGGCTGGTCAGCCGTCAATTGCCCATCGAGGCATGGCGCGCCGACCTGCACACCGCCACCGGCGAGCGCAAACGCATGCCATTGGCCGACGGCGGTAGCCTGCAACTCAACACGGCGACAGCGGTGGATATGGACCTGGCGCAGCGGCGCATCACCCTGGTGGACGGTGAGTTGGCGCTGAATCTACCCGGTGGCACGGCCATGACCGTACAGACCCGCTATGGCGAGTTGAGCGTCAGCCAAGCCGAAGTGTGCGTACGCCAACAGGCCAGCGGCTGCCTGGTGTCGGTGCTCAAGGGCGCGGTCCAGGTGCGCGACCTGAACGGACACAGGGCAACGCTGCAGGGTGGGCAGCAAGCGCCGCTGAAAGCCGATGGCCTGGGTGCCTGGGCGCCGTTTGATGTATTGCAACTGGGCTGGCGCGACGGGGTGCTGACCGCGCAGAACCAGGCGCTGGGTGACTTCCTGCGGGAGCTGGAGCGTTATCGGCCGGGTGTGTTGCGTTGGGAGCCGAGCCTGGAAAGCCTGCGGGTTACCGGCAGTTTTCGCCTGGACGACACTGACCGCATCCTCAACCTGCTGGCCTCGACCCTAGGGCTGGAATTGCACGCACGCACGCGCTATTGGGTCACCCTCACACCGCGTAAATCCCTGACCTGACCCCCCCGCAGGAGCCCGGCTCGCCGGCGATGGCGTCCTCAAGATCGCCATCGCCGGCAAGCCGGGCTCCTACAAGGAGTGGGTCAGATAACGTGGGCGCGTTGCAGCTCGGTCAAGGACAGTGCCTTGAGCTGCGCCAGCAGCGGATCACGCCGGTCCCTGGGGTGGGGCAAATCCACCGCAAGCGCCTGGCGAATACTGCTCGGCCGGTTGTCCATCACCAGCACCCGGTCACTCAGGTACAGCGCCTCGTCCACATCATGGGTCACCAACAGCAGGGCGATGGCATGGTGTTCGGCCAATTGCAGCAGCAGGTCCTGCAGCTTCATGCGGGTAAAGGCATCCACCGCGCTGAAGGGTTCATCCAGCAGCAACACCTGCGGGCGTGAATACAGGCCCCGTGCGATGGCCACCCGTTGCGCCATGCCGCCGGACAACGCCTTGGGCAACGCCTGGGCAAACCCCTTGAGGCCGACTTCGTCGATCAGTTGCGTAACCCAGGCCTTGTCGTAGTGCTTGTCATCGCTGAAACCGATGTTCTGTTCCACCGTGAGCCAGGGCATCAGCCGGGGCTCCTGGAACACAAAGGCGACTTCGCCATCGGGGCTGCGCAGTTCGCCCTGGAAGTCTTTTTCCAGGCCGGCGACGATGCGCAGCAAGGTGCTTTTGCCACAACCACTGGGGCCCAGCAGGCTCACGGTTTCCCGAGGTTGCAAGGCCAGGCGCACGTCTTTCAGCACGGTGGTGCTGGCGAAGCTTTTGCGCGCGACGTGAATGTCCAACAGCGGTCGTGTGCTCATTGTGCTGCTCCCTGGAACGTGTCTCGCCAGGCCAGGCAGCGTTTCTCCAGCGCGGCGAGCAGGCCATCACTGACTTTGCCCAGCAGTGCCAACACGATGATCGCCGCCAGCACGATGTCCGGCCGTGAAGTTTCACGCCCATCGCTGAGCAAGTAACCCAGGCCCTTGGTGGCCGCGATCAACTCTGCCGCCACCAGAAACATCCACGCCAGGCTCAAGCCGCTGCGCAACCCGGTAAACAGGCCGGGCAGGGCGGCCGGCAACAGGATGCGCCGCACCAGGCGCCAGCGACTGAAGCCGTACATTTGCCCGACTTCCACCAGCTTGCGGTCGATATCACGAATGGCGGCGACACCATTGAGGTACACCGGGAAAAACGCGCCGATGGCAATCAGCACGATCTTCGACGTCTCGTCGATGCCCAGCCACAGCAGCAACAGCGGCACCCAGGCCAGGCTCGGAATCGAGCGCAGCCCGGCGAAGGTCGGTTCCA
>Ga0247730_1000192_pt1 | contig 58941 bp, 52 predicted proteins | sample UWRJL073202C2_FD_180959 | JGI IMG/M metagenome (GOLD analysis project Ga0247730, IMG submission 180959) | Plant litter microbial communities from Arlington Agricultural Research Station in Wisconsin, United States - UWRJ-L073-202C-2 | ecosystem: Environmental > Terrestrial > Plant litter >... | reverse complement strand
CCCGGCCGCGGTTCAGGTGCCGGCTCGATCGCGGCCTACGCGCTGCGCATCACCGATCTGTGCCCGCTCACGCACGGCCTCATCTTCGAGCGCTTCCTCAACCCCGAGCGCCCGTCGATGCCCGACTTCGACATCGACTTCGACGAGCGTCGTCGCGCCGAGGTCATCCGCTACGTCAGCAACAAGTACGGCGAGGAGCGCGTCGCGATGATCGCGACGTTCGGCCGGCTCAAGTCCAAGGCCGCGATCAAGGACGCCGCGCGCGTCATGGACTACCCGTTCTCGCACGGCGAGCGCATCACGAAGGCGCTGCCAGCCGACATCATGGGCAAGGGCGTCACGCTCAAGGGCCTGTTCGACAAGGACGACAAGCGGTACGGCGACGGCGGAGACTTCCGCAAGCTGCACGACGACGACGCCGACGTCCGCAAGATCTACCAGACCGCCCTGGGCCTCGAGGGCCAGATCCGTCAGTGGGGCGTCCACGCCGCCGGCGTCATCATGTCGAGCGATCCGCTGATCGACATCGTGCCGATCATGAAGCGCGAGCAGGACGGCGCGATCATCACGCAGTTCGACTACCCGATGTGCGAGGCACTCGGGCTGGTCAAGATGGACTTCCTGGGCCTGCGCAACCTCACGGTGCTCGACGACGCGCTGATCAACATCAAGCGCAACCGCGACATCGACCTGGTGCTCGAGGACCTCGACTTCGAGGACCAGGCGACGTACGACCTGCTGGCCCGTGGCGACACGCTCGGCGTGTTCCAGCTCGACGGCGGCCCGATGCGGGCACTGCTGCGCAGCATGAAGCCCGACAAGTTCGAGGACATCTCGGCCGTCGGCGCGCTCTACCGTCCCGGGCCGATGGGTGCCGACTCGCACAACAAGTACGCCCGCCGCAAGAACGGCCGTGAGCCGATCGACCCGATCCACCCCGAGCTCGAGAAGCCCCTCGAGAAGGTGCTGGGGGAGACGTACGGCCTGATCGTCTACCAGGAGCAGGTCATGGAGATCGCCCAGGTGCTCGCCGGGTTCTCCCTCGGACAGGCCGACAACCTGCGCCGCGCGATGGGCAAGAAGAAGAAGTCCGAGCTCGACAAGCAGTACGCGGGCTTCCAGGCGGGGATGCTCGAGCGGGGTTACTCGCAGAAGGCCATCACGACGTTGTGGGACATCCTGCTGCCGTTCTCCGACTACGCCTTCAACAAGGCGCACTCGGCGGCGTACGGCGTCATCTCGTACTGGACGGCGTACCTCAAGGCCAACTACCCGGCCGAGTACATGGCGGCGCTGCTCACGAGCACCCGCGTCGACAAGGACAAGTCCGCGATCTACCTCAACGAGTGCCGCCGCATGGGCATCAAGGTGCTGCCGCCCGACGTCAACGAGTCGGTGTCCAACTTCGCGTCGGTCGGCGCCGACATCCGCTTCGGCCTCGGCGCGATCCGCAACATCGGCGAGAACGTCGTCGCGGGCATCGTCGAGGGGCGGACCGAGAAGGGACCGTACGGCGACTTCAACGACTTCCTCGACAAGGTCCCGACGCTCGTGTGCAACAAGCGGGTGCTCGACTCCCTGATCAAGGCCGGCGCGTTCGACTCCCTCGGCCACCGTCGTCGTGCCCTGACGACGGTCGCCGAGGAGGGCGTCGACCTCTACATCGACCTCAAGCGGCAGGCGGCCATCGGCCAGGACTCGCTGTTCGGCGGTGCCGGTGACGACGTGTTCACCGGCGGCAAGGTCGACGTGCCCGACTCGATGCCGGAGTGGGAGAAGACCCAGCTGCTGGCGTTCGAGCGCGACATGCTCGGGCTCTACGTCTCCGACCACCCGCTGCAAGGTCTCGAGCACGTGCTGCGGGCCAGCAGCGACTGCACGGTCGGCGAGCTGCTCACAAACACCGACCTTCCCGACGGCAGCACCGTCCGCATCTGCGGCCTCATCACCGGGGTCCAGCGTCGGATGAGCAAGAAGGGCGACAGCTGGGCGTCGGTCACGATCGAGGACCTCGAGGGTGGCATCGAGGTCATGGTCTTCCCGGGTGCCTACCAGCTCGCGATGCCGGTGCTCGTGCCCGACACGATCGTCGTGGTCAAGGGCCGGGTCCGCCGCAAGGACGACGGCATCGAGCTCAACGCGCTCGAGGTGACGATGCCCGCCATGGGGTCGGGCGGTCCCGAGCGCCCGCTCGTCGTGAGCCTTCCGGTGGCGCGCTGCACGGCCGACACGATCGGCACGTTCAAGCAGGTGCTGTCGGCGCATCCGGGCATGTCGGAGGTCCACCTGCGGCTCATCGGCAACGGCACGACCAAGGTCATGCGCCTCGACGACAGCCTGCGTGTGGCACAGTCGTCGTCACTGATCGCCGATCTCAAAGAGCTGCTGGGTCCCCATTGTCTGACGTGAGGCGAGTGTCCGACGTGACGCCCGTGCCCGAGGCGAGCACCCCGTCGCCGGTCGAGAAGGGGGTGGCCGTCTCCGAGCGCACGTCCGTCGCGAGGCGGTTGCTCGTGTCGACCCTCGCGACGATCCTGCTGGGCATCGTGGCGGGGCTCGTGTGGCTGTGGCTCGCCCATCCGGCCGAGTGGGAGGCGCGGGCGAACGGCATCGTCCTGACGGAGGCCGCCTCGAAGGGGCAGTTCTCGGTCATCGTGGTGTTCGTCATCATCGGGGCCATCGCGTCGATCGTCGGCGGATGGGTTGCCGTGCGCGTGCTGCCCGATCTCGGCTGGCTGCTGACGCCGGTGGTGCTGGTGCTGACGGTCGTCGCCGGCCTCGTGGCGTGGCGTGTCGGGGTGGAGCTGGGGCCGCCGTCCCCCGGCTCGGTCGCGGGCGTGCAGGTGGGCGATCGGGTGCCCTCCGAGCTGGCGGTCGACGGGGTCGCGCCGTTCCTGGTGTGGCCGATCTTCGGGCTCGTCGGTGTCATCGGTGCGACATGGGCCGGCGACCGCCGAACCGGCCGCGAGAACTAGCCGCCAGGCCCGGATCAGCGGGCGATGCGGGCCACCACGGCCCGGGTGACCCGCACCAGGTCGTCGGGGTGCAGCTCGGCCTCGAGGCCGCGACGTCCGCCGGAGACGAAGATCGTCGGCCACTGGGACGACGAACGGTCGATGACCGTGCGGTGAGCCTTCTTCTGGCCGATCGGCGAGATGCCGCCGATGACGTAGCCGGTGGCCCGTTGGGCCTGCGCCGCATCGGCCATCTGGGCACGCTTGCCGCCCAGGGCGTCGGCGAGCGCCTTGAGGTCGAGCGAGCCCATGACCGGGACGACGCCGACGCACAGCTCGTTGTCGATGACGGCCATCAGCGTCTTGAAGACACGGCCCGGCTCGACGCCCAGAGCAGCAGCAGCCTCCATGCCGAACGACTCGGCCCGGGGGTCGTGGACGTACGAGTGCGAGGTGAACGGCACGTTGGCGCGGTGGAGCGCGACGAACGCAGGCGTCGACTCGGTGGGCTTCTGGTTGGCGGCCACGACCCCACCGTAGTGCGTCCGTAGACTTGCGGGTGTGATGAGACGTCTCGACCTGCGATCGCTCGACCCCTCGGCTGACGAGTCGGCGGTGGTCTACAGCGCGGCTGTGCCGCGCGCCGAGATCGACGTCGAGCACGCTCTCGCAGCGGTGCGGCCGATCTGCGACGACGTGCGTGAGCGCGGCACCGTGGCGGTGCTGGACGCAGGGGAGCGGTTCGACGGGGTTCGGCCCGCGCAGCTGCGGGTCCCGGCCGAGGCGCTGGCCACGGCGCTCGCCGAGCTGGCGCCCGACATCCGCGCCGGCCTCGAGGAGTCGATCCGTCGCCTGCGGCAGACGTGCGAGGCCGAGCTCGAGCACACCCTCACGACGGACGTCGCGCCTGGTGCCACGGTGGAACGCCGCATCGTGCCGATGCAGCGGGTCGGCCTGTACGTCCCCGGCGGTCTGGCGCCGCTCGTCAGCACGGTCGTCATGAACGCCGTCCCGGCGCAGGTCGCCGGTGTGCCCGGCATCGCGCTGGCCAGCCCTCCGCAGGTGGAGTTCGGCGGGCTGCCGCACCCGACGATCCTGGCGGCCTGCGCGCTGCTCGGCATCGACGAGGTCTTCGCTGCCGGCGGGGCCCAGGCCCTGGCGATGTTCGCGTACGGGGCGGCGTCCGAGTCCGGCATCGACTGCCGCCCGGTCAACCTCATCACGGGCCCCGGCAACATCTACGTCGCCGCGGCGAAGCGTCACCTGCAGGGAACCGTGAGCATCGACTCCGAGGCCGGCCCGACCGAGATCGCGATCATCGCCGACAGCACCGCCGACGCGCAGTTCGTGGCAGCCGACCTCATCAGCCAGGCCGAGCACGACCCCATGGCCGCGAGCGTGCTGATCACCGACAGCGAGGCGCTCGCGAGCTCGGTCGAGGCAGAGCTCGAGGCGCAGATCGGCGCGGCCAGGCACGCCGACCGCATCCGGATCGCGCTCGAGGGACCCCAGTCGGCGACCGTGCTCGTGCGCGACCTCGACCAGGCCGTCGACGTCGCCAACGGCTATGCCGCCGAGCACCTCGAGGTGCAGACGTCCGACGCGGCAGCGGTCGCGGCGCGCATCGTCAACGCCGGCGCGATCTTCGTCGGGTCGTTCACGCCGGTGTCGTTGGGCGACTACGCGGCCGGCTCCAACCACGTCCTGCCGACGGCTGGCTGCGCCTGTCACTCGTCCGGGCTGTCGGTGCGGGCGTTCTGCAAGAACATGCACGTCGTCACCTACTCCGAGCCCGCCCTCCGCGAGGTCGGTGGGCACGTCGTGACCCTGGCGGAGGCCGAGAACCTGCCCTCGCACGGGGCCGCGGTGTCGATCCGGACGCGACGGTGAGCGCGCCCGACTGGGTCCCCGTCCGCGACGAGCTGAGGCACGAGGAGCCCTACGGTGCGCCGCAGATCGACGTGCCGGTGCAGCTCAACACCAACGAGAACCCGTACGGCCCCAGCCCGGAGGCGGCACGCGACATCGCCGACGCGGTGCAGCGTGCGGCGTCGTCGCTGAACCGCTATCCCGACCGCGAGGCGACGGCACTGCGGGCCGGGCTGGCCGCGTACCTGGGCCACGGGCTCACGGTCGACCGGGTCTGGGCCGCGAACGGCTCCAACGAGGTCATGCAGCAGATCCTGCAGGCGTTCGGCGGACCCGGGCGCACGGCGGTGTCGTTCGCGCCGACCTACTCGATGTATCCCGAGTACGCCCGCAACACGCACACGCGCTGGGTGACCGGGCAGCGGCAGGAGGACTTCACGGTCGACGTCGATCGCGCGCTGGCGCTGATCGCGCAGGAGCGGCCCGATGTCGTCCTGCTCACCTCGCCCAACAACCCGACCGGCACGGCGCTGCCGCTCGACACCATCCGGGCCGTCGCTGAGGCGGCCCCGGGCGTCGTCGTGGTCGACGAGGCGTACGCGGAGTTCCGCCGCGAGGGGACGCCGAGCGCGCTCGACGTGCTCGACGAGTTCCCGCGGCTGCTGGTGACGCGCACCATGAGCAAGGCCTTCGCGCTGGCCGGTGGACGCCTCGGCTACGTCGCGGCGGACCCCGCGATCGTCGACGCCCTCCGGGTCGTCCGCCTCCCGTACCACCTGTCAGCCGTGACCCAGGCGGCCGCGACCGCAGCGCTCGCGCACGCCGACGAGCTGTTGGCCCGGGTCGACGAGCTGCGGGCCACTCGCGACGCACTCTCGGTCTGGCTGTCGTCGCACGGATTCGACGTCGCGGAGTCGGACGCCAACTTCATCCTGTTCGGACGGTTCGACGACCGTCACGCCGTGTGGCAGGCCCTGGTCGACCGGGGCGTGCTCATACGGGAGACTGGTCCCGATCAATGGCTGCGTGTCTCGGTGGGAACCCCTGCCGAGATGACCACTTTCCAACGTTGTCTTCTGGAGGTTACGAGATGAGCCGTACGTCGCGCATCGAGCGGAAGACCTCCGAGTCGCATGTCGTCGTCGAGGTCGATCTCGACGGGAGCGGCGTGAACGACATCTCGACCGGTGTCGGCTTCTACGACCACATGCTGACGGCCTTCTCGCGTCACTCGCTGATCGACCTCACCGTGCGCTCGGAGGGCGACCTGCACATCGACGCGCACCACACCGTCGAGGACACCGCGATCTGCCTGGGCCAGGCGCTGCGCGACGCCCTGGGCGACAAGGTCGGCATCACCCGGTACGGCGACGCCCTCGTGCCGCTGGACGAGTCGATCGCCCAGGCCGTCGTCGACGTCTCGGGACGTCCGTACTTCGTGCACACGGGGGAGCCCGAGCGGCAGATCACCGCGATCATCGGCGGCCAGTACTCCGGCTCGCTCACCTCGCACGTCTTCGAGTCGATCGCGCACCACGCCGCGCTGACGATGCACGTCCGCCTGATCGACGGCCGCGACCCGCACCACATCGCCGAGGCCCAGTTCAAGGCCGTCGCCCGCGCGCTGCGCCAGGCCATCGCGCTCGACCCGCGCGAGACGGGCATCCCGAGCACGAAGGGCGCGTTGTGACGCTGCCGAGCGTCGCGGTGCTCGACTACGGGTCCGGCAACCTCCGCTCCGCGGTGCGCGCGGTCGAGCGGGCCGGCGCCGAGGTGACGCTGACCAGCGATCCGGCGGTGGCCGCCGAGGCCGACGGGCTGCTCGTGCCCGGCGTCGGCGCGTTCGAGGCGTGCATGCGGGGGCTCCGCGAGGTCGACGGCGTCCGGATCATCGAGCGTCGGCTGATCGCGAACCGTCCGGTGCTGGGGATCTGCGTCGGCATGCAGATCCTCTTCGCCGAGGGCATCGAGCACGGGGTCCGCACCGAGGGATGCGCGGAGTGGCCCGGCGTCATCGAGCGGCTCCAAGCGCCGATCGTGCCGCACATGGGCTGGAACACCGTCGAGCCCGGTGACGGATCGCGGATGTTCGCGGGCATCGAGGACGAGCGGTTCTACTTCGTCCACTCGTACGGCCTGCGCGACTGGGTGCTGAGCCAGCCGCCGGCCTTCCCCGACCCGGCCGTCACGTGGACCGAGTACGGCGGGGACCGGTTCGTCTCCGCCGCCGAGCACGGCCCGCTCTGGGCGACGCAGTTCCACCCCGAGAAGTCCGGCGACGCCGGGATGCTCCTGCTGCAGAACTGGCTCGCGACGCTCTAGGTCATGCCGGCCTTCACCCTCTTCGTTCTGCGAAGGTGTTCGTCTGGTTCGGTACGTCCAGGCACGATCGATTGACGACGACCTTGAACGTGCCGGGAGGTCCGGGCGTGCGGGTGCTGGCGTCGGTGAGCCGGCACATGCCGACATCCGTCACCCCGGAGCGATCCAGCCGGACCCCCGAGACCCCCTTCGTGACGGAGTCGTCGGTAGGTCACCCGGCCTTGAGCCACTTCGTGAAGGACGGATAGTCGACGCTGCTTCTCGACGTGGTGTCGACCTGCACCTCGCCGTTGGTGCCGTAGCGGTAGGAGCTGGCGAACGCCTTGATCTTCTTCGGGTTGTCGAGGCAGGAACGCTTGATCGTGGCCCTGATCGAGCCGTTCTTGCCGAGCTTCGTCGTGAGGGGAACCGCGCAGCGTGCCTTGTCCTTCTGGTCGTAGACCTCGCCGGACCTGCGGCCGGTGTTGACGAGGAAGCGGTTCGGCTGCGACTTCCCGCTGGGTCGGACGGCGACTGACACGTACGTGTTGCTCTTGAGCTCGGCGAACTTCACGGTCACGGTGACGGTCTTCTTGCCGTGATCGACCATGAGGCTGCGGATGTCGGCGCCCGAGGAGATGCTGTCGGTGTAGCCGAGCACCACGCCGGTCTCGTCCGCCTCGTCCGCGTAGGCGACGACGTCACTGACCCGGTCCTTGTAGGTGGTGGCCTGGGCCGACGCCGATGTGGCGGTGCCGGCGACGACGATCGTGGTGGTGAGGAGTGCCGCAGAGATGCGGGCGGGGGAGCGCATGGGGAAGCCTCTCGGATCAGGTGCAAGATCACAGAACCCTAACCGGACAGGGTGTCACGCCGAGGCAACTTCACCGGATCGACACCGATCCCATGGGCGTCCGCTCAGATCGCGTCGCGGATGATGTCGGCCAGCTCGGAGGTCTTCGTGAACTGGGGCCAGTGGCTCGTCATGAGCTCCACGATCGTGACGTCCTTGATCGCCACGACCTCGGCGAAGTAGCCCTCGCCGGCCGCGATGTACTCGTCGATCTCGGCGCGGGTGAACGTGGTCGTGATCAGGGTGATCGGCACGTCGAACCGTGCCTCGTCGGTCAGCACCTGTGCGTCCCGTGCGACACCGATGGGGATGGGGATCGCCCTCGCCCGGAATGCGTCGAGCTGGGCTTCGGTGAAGTCGTCGAGCGACCGGTCGCCGTCGTCGCGGAACAGCTCGAACGGCGGTAGCGGTATCTCGCCGCCGACATCGGGGAGGCCGGCGTTGATCGAGGCACCGTGGGCCAAGGGCGCGCTGTCGACGTAGATGGCCCGGGCGACCCGGTCGGGGCGCTGGTCGACCGCCCCGTGCACGGCAGCACCACCTCCGCTGTGGCCCACGAGCACGACGGGCTCGCCGGCGGCGTCGACCGCCGTCACGATCGCCGCGACGTGATCGGCGAGGCCGATGCCGGAGCGATCGGAGTCGACGGACTCCACACCCGGAAGGGTCAGGGCGGTGACGTCGTGGCCGGCGGCCTCGAGCGTCGGGACGATGCCGTCCCACGACGAGGCGTCGAGCCAGAAACCGGGTACGAGGATGACCTTCATACCGGCCACGATAGGCACGACGGCCGACAGATAGCATCACCCGCGTGACTCTCGAACTCCTCCCCGCCGTCGACGTCGCCGATGGACAGGCCGTGCGCCTCGTCCAGGGCGAGCTCGGCAGCGAGACCGCATACGGATCGCCGCTCGACGCCGCCCTGCAGTGGCAGACCGACGGGGCGGAGTGGATCCACCTCGTCGACCTCGACGCGGCCTTCGGCAAGGGCTCCAACCGCGAGCTGCTCGCCGAGGTCGTCGGACGTCTCGACGTCAAGGTCGAGCTGTCCGGCGGCATCCGTGACGACGCGTCCCTCGAGGCCGCGCTCGCGACCGGGTGCACCCGCGTCAACCTCGGCACGGCCGCGCTGGAGAACCCGGAGTGGTGCGCCAAGGTCGTCGGTCAGCACGGCGACCAGATCGCCGTCGGCCTGGACGTGCGGGGCACCACGCTGGCCGCGCGCGGCTGGACCGAGGAGGGTGGCGACCTGTTCGAGGTGCTCGCCCGCCTCGAGCGCGACGGCTGCGCCCGCTACGTCGTCACGGACGTCACCAAGGACGGCACCCTGACCGGTCCGAACCTCGAGCTGCTCCGTCAGGTGTGCGAGCAGACCGACAAGCCCGTCGTCGCCTCGGGCGGCGTCTCGAGCCTCCAGGACCTGCGCGACATCGCGACCCTGACCGGCGTCGGCGTCGAGGGCGCCATCGTCGGCAAGGCTCTGTATGCGGGAGCGTTCACGCTTCCAGAGGCGCTCGCGGCGGTCAGTGAGCGCTGAATACCCGAGTCTGTACGCAGCGTTCGACCCCGAAGCGGCGGGTCCGGCCGCGGACCTGACAGCACTCCTTCGTCCGGCCGTTCACGCCGACGTCGACGGTCTGCTGGCGTTCGACATGACCCTCATCGTGCGGACCCGGGAGCAATGGGTCGAGACGATCGACAAGGCGATCCGCGGCGAACGGCTGTTGCTGGTGGCAGAGGTCGACGGCACGGTCGCTGCGTTCGCCCAGTCTCATCACCTCGACGAGCACCCGGTGAACCATGCCCCTGCGGGCCACTACCTCACCGGAGTCACGGTGCTCCCCCGGTACCGCCGAGCCGGGCTGGCGCGTGACCTCACCCGCGCCCGGCTCGATCGGATCGAGGAGCAGGCCAGCGAGGCCTGGTACTTCGCGGATGCGGAGAACGCGGCCTCGATCCGCCTTCACACGCAGCTCGGCTTCGTCGAGGTGTCCCGAGGGCCGTCGATCCACGACGTCACCTTTCGAAGCGGTGAAGGAGTGCTCTTCCGCCTCGAGCTCGGTGCTCGTCGTCGCGGCGGTGGACCCTCCACCGTCTGAGCGGGAGTCGGGCTTCGGACGGTGGAGGATCCACCGCCTGGGGCGGCGGCCGGGGCCCGATAGGCTCGTCCGGTGAGCCTTGCCGTCCGTGTCATCCCGTGCCTGGACGTCGACGACGGCCGGGTCGTCAAGGGCGTCAACTTCGTCAACCTGCGCGATGCGGGTGACCCCGTCGAGATGGCCAAGGTCTACGACGCCGAGGGTGCCGACGAGCTGACGTTCCTCGACATCACCGCGTCGTCCGACAGTCGCGGCACGACGTTCGACGTCGTCGGTCGCACGGCCGACCAGGTGTTCATCCCGCTGACGGTCGGTGGTGGCGTCCGGACGCCCGAGGACGTCGACCGGCTCCTGCGGGCCGGTGCGGACAAGGTCGGCATCAACACCGCTGCGATCAACCGCCCCGACGTCATCGCCGAGATCGCCCAGCGGTTCGGCAACCAGGTGCTGGTGCTCAGCGTCGATGCGCGCCGCAGCAGCGAGCAGCCGAGTGGCTTCGAGGTCACGACCCACGGCGGTCGGACGTCGGCCGGACTGGACGCCGTGGAGTGGGCCCGCAGGGCGACCGAGCTCGGCGCGGGAGAGATCCTGCTCAACTCGATGGACGCCGACGGGACGAGGGACGGATTCGACCTGGAAATGATTCGGGCGGTCCGTGACGTTACACAGGTGCCGCTCATCGCGAGCGGTGGCGCCGGACGGCTCGAGCACTTCCCTGCAGCCGTCGATGCCGGCGCCGACGCAGTGCTCGCCGCGAGTGTCTTCCACTTCGGCGACATGACCATCGGACAGGTGAAAGAGACCTTGCAAGCTGCTGGACACCGTGTCCGTTAGTACCGAACCCCTGCAGGACGAGCCCGCCGAGCAGAACGGCTCGGACCTTGGCAGCGCCCGGACCGATCGCATCACCCGGCGCGGCTTCGGCCTGCTCGGACGCGGCATCAAGGAGCAGCAGGTCCTGTTCTGGATCTCCGTGGTCGGCAGCGTGCTGTTCGGCTTCATGACGGTCGCGGACGCCCGGGTGCTGGGCTGGGCGACCGATCACGTCATCCGACCGTCGTTCGAACGGGGCGACGTCACCGAGGGCGCGCTGGTCGCCGCGATCGCGCTGTTCATGGCGGTCGCGATCCTGCGGGCGCTCGGCATCGTGGCGCGACGCCTCGTCGGCGGCATCCTCTACTACCGCCTCGTCGCGGAGTACCGCCGCAAGGTCACCCGCCAGTACCTGACGCTCCCGATGTCGTGGCACCACCGCCACCCGACCGGTCAGCTGCTCTCCAACGCCAATGCCGACGTCGAGGGTGCCTGGGCGGTGTTCATGCCGCTGCCGATGGCGATCGGCGTCATCGCGATGCTCGTGGCCGCGATCGTCGAGATGGTCCGCGCCGACCTGGTGCTGACGATCGTGGGCCTCGTCGTGTTCCCCATGCTGTTCGTGATCAACGTCTTCTACCAGCGCTGGCTGTCGCCCAAGGTCGCCCACGCCCAGTCGCTGCGCGGCTCGGTCAGCGCCGTCGCGCACGAGTCGTTCGACGGGGCGCTGGTGGTCAAGTCGCTCGGACGCGAGACCGACGAGACCGACCGCTTCCGCGACGTCTCGCACGAGCTTCGTGACGCCAACATCGCGGTCGGGCGGATCCGCAGCATCTTCGACCCGCTGCTGGAGGCGCTGCCCAACATCGGCATCCTGCTGGTCGTGATCCTCGGCGTCGGACGGGTCGCGAGCGGCGCGGCTGATCCGGGCGACGTCGTGTCCGTGGCGTACCTGTTCACGGTCGTGGCGTTCCCGGTCCGCGCGATCGGCTGGGTGCTCGGCGAGCTCCCGCGCAGCGTCGTCAGCTGGGAGCGGGTCGATGCGGTCCTGCAGGAGCGTGGCTCGATGCCGTACGGTGCGGCGTCGCTCGACGGTGCGGGCGCCGTCGCGCTGGGCGTGCGCGACGTGACCTTCCGCTTCGCCGACGCCGACCGGGACGTCCTGCGCCACATCGACGTCGACGTCGCCCCCGGCCAGGTCGTCGCCGTGGTCGGGGCGACCGGCAGCGGCAAGAGCACGCTGACGTCGTTGCTCACCCGGCTCGTCGACCCGCAGGACGGCACGATCACGGTCGACGGGGTCGACATCCGCGACCTCACGCACGTGGAGCTGGCCCGCGCGATCGCGGTGGTGCCCCAGGGCACGTTCCTGTTCGACGACAGCGTCCGCGAGAACGTCACGCTCGGCGGCGACTTCTCCGACGACGAGGTGTGGGACGCGCTCCGCACGGTGCAGGCCGCCGACTTCGTCGCGTCGTTGCCCCGTGGTCTCGACTCCGAGCTGGGCGAGCGCGGCACCACGCTGTCGGGTGGCCAGCGCCAGCGCCTGTCGCTCGCCCGCGCGCTGGTGCGTCGTCCGCGGCTCCTGGTCATGGACGACGCGACGAGCGCCGTCGACCCCGAGGTCGAGCAGCGCATCCTGAAGGCGCTCGCGGCCCACACCGCCGACGGCGAGGGGCCGACGGTCCTGGTGGTGGCCTACCGCAAGGCGACGATCGCCCTGGCCGACGAGGTCGTCTTCCTCGACGAGGGTGCCATCGCGGCCCGCGGCAGCCACGACGAGCTCGTGGTGCGGTCGGCCGACTACCGCGACCTCGTCAACGCGTACGACCAGGCGAGGGAGGAGCTGTCATGACCGTCGACAACGACCTGCCCGAGATCGAGCAGAGCCGGCAGAGCGGAACGCAGATCATCCGCCGGGGCCTGGCACTCTCGCCGGCGATCAAGGACGGCCTCGGCCTGACGATCCTGCTCGCGATCCTCAGCACCGTCGGCGGATCCGTCGTCCCGATCCTGATCCAGCGCACGGTCGACTCCGGCCTCGGCGACGGCGGCGACGCGAGCGTCGGTGACATCGGCGGATTCCTCGCGATCGCGTCGGTCCTGATCCTCGTGACCGCCGGCGTCGCCTACTGGATGCGCATCCGGCTGTTCGTGGCGAGCGAGCGGGGCCTCGCCCAGATGCGGGTCGACGCGTTCCGCCACGTGCACGACCTCTCGATGCTGACCCAGAACTCCGAGCGCCGCGGTGTGCTCGTGTCGCGGGTGACGTCCGACATCGACCAGGTGTCGCAGTTCCTGCAGTTCACGGGCATCCAGATCGTCGTCAGCCTCGGCCAGATCGTCGTGGCGACGATCATCATGGCCTACTACTCGTGGCAGCTGACGATCGTCGTCCTGGTCTGCTTCCTGCCGCTGGCCATCAGTCTCAAGTGGTTCGCGCAGCGCCTCAGCGATGCGTACGACACCGTGCGGCGGACCGTCGGCGAGATGATCGCCGTGATCGGTGAGCCCGTCGTCGGTGCGTCCGTCGTCCGGGCCTACGCGATCGAGCGCCGCACGCAGGAGCGGGTCGACTCCGGCATCAAGGGCAACCTCGACGCCAACGTCAAGGCGCAGAAGCTCGTCGCGATCACGTTCGCCTCCTCGGGTGTCGCCGGTGGTCTGGCGAACGGCGCCGTGCTCGCGTTCGGTGTCATCCTCGGTGTGGCCGGCGACCTGTCGATGGGCACCGTCATCGCCTTCGCGTTCTTGGTCGGCCTGTTCGTCGGGCCGGTCCAGACCGCCACCCAGGTGCTCACGGACGCGCAGAACGCGATCGCGTCGTGGCGGCGGGTCATCGACCTGCTCGACACCCCCGCGGACGTCGTCGACCCGGGCGCGTCGGGCGTCTCGCTGCCCGACGCCTCGCTCGGTGCCCGGTTCGACGCCGTGACGTTCGCGTACCCGGGCGGGCCGGACGTGCTGAAGGACGTCGACGTCGTGCTCGCGCCGCGCCAGCGCATCGCCGTCGTGGGGGAGACCGGGTCGGGCAAGACCACGTTCGCCAAGCTCCTGACCCGCCTCATGGACCCGACGGCCGGAACGGTCCGGCTCGGCGAGACCGACATCTCCACGGTCTCGTTCGCCGATCTGCGCCGGCACGTGCTGATGGTTCCGCAGGAGGGCTTCCTGTTCGACGCGACGCTGCGCGACAACCTTCTCTACGGCCGCAAGGACGCCACCGACCAGCAGCTCACGGACGTGGTGGAGGACCTCGAGCTGCACGACTGGTTCACCGGCCTCCCGCACGGGCTCGACACCCGGGTGGGGCAGCGCGGCGAGTCGCTGTCGGCGGGGGAGCGGCAGCTCGTCGCCCTCCTGCGGTCGGCCCTGGCCGATCCCGACTTCATCGTCCTCGACGAGGCCACCAGCGCCGTCGACCCGCAGACCGAGCTGCGGGCGACCCGCGCGCTCGACAAGCTGCTCGACGGACGGTCCAGCGTCACGATCGCCCACCGGCTGTCGACGGCCGAGAACGCCGACCGCATCCTGGTCTTCGACGCGGGCCGGCTCACCGAGGACGGCACGCACGCCGAGCTCGTCGACGCCGGCGGCGTCTACGCACGGCTGCACGCGAGCTGGATAGCGCAGGCGTCCCTGTCCGGTGCCGGTGAGCCGGTGGCCCCGTCGGCGTCTGGAAGGTCCTGAGAGGATGGTCCCCGTGAGCTCCCTCGACCCCGCCGTCGCGTCGCGCCTCAAGCGTGGTGCCGACGGCCTCGTGACCGCTGTCGTCCAGGACGTCGAGAGCCGTGACGTGCTCATGGTCGGCTGGATGGACGACGAGGCGCTGCACCGCACCCTCACGACGGGTCGCGGCACGTACTGGAGCCGCAGTCGTCAGGAGTACTGGGTCAAGGGTGAGACGTCCGGGAACATCCAGACCGTGCGCGAGGTCCGGCTCGACTGCGACGGCGACACGTTGCTCGTGCTGGTCGACCAGACCGGCGCCGCCTGCCACACGGGCGACCGCACGTGCTTCGACGCCGATCGCCTGTTGTGACGGCAAGGTCTCGTCGGCTCTACGCTCCCGTCGTCCTCGCGACGCTGGCCGCCGGTGGCCTGGCGTTCTTCGCCGCCGGTCGCACGTGGGCGAAGGCCGACGTCAGGCCGGAGGGGCTCGCCGCCGCCAAGGTCACCGTGAGTGGCGCCGATGCGCAGCCGCTGGTGTCGGCCCTGGCGATCATCGTGGTCACGGCTGCGCTGGCGATCCTCGCAGCCGGTCCCCGTCTGCGCCGGGTCATCGGGGTGCTGACGGTCATCGTGGGCCTCGTCGGCGCCGTGGTCGTCCCACGGTCGGGGACCGACGGCCTGAAGGACGCCGTCACCTCGGCCGCCGAGAAGTCCCCGGCCTACACCGGGCCCGACGCGCTGGGCAGCATCTCGTACGTCCCGTGGGACCTCCTGACGATCGCCGCGTTCGTCCTGGCGCTGCTGCTGGGTGTCGTGACGCTGCGCCTCGCGCCCCAGTGGCCGACCATGAGCAGCCGCTACGACGCGCCCACGTCCCGGCCCGTGAAGGACGATCCCACCGGCACCGACATGTGGAAGGCCATGGATCGCGGGGACGACCCCACCCAGTAGTCTTGGGCCCAGTTCCACCACCCTGAGGAGATCGCACCCATGCACGGATCGTCGCCAGCCGCCTGGACCGGAGTCATCATGTGCCTGGTCGGCTTCATGATCGGTGGCATCGCCCTGGTCCCCGACCCCAAGTGGATCCTGTTCACCATCGGTGTGGTCGTGGCTCTCGCAGCAGGTCCCGCCGCCTTGATCATGTCGGCCATGGGGTTCGGCGCCGAGCGCGCCCCCGAGAAGCACTGACCGCTCGCGGGTCATCGTGAGCGACCACCCGCAGTACCCGTCGTACCCGGGCGACGACGAGCCGGCGCCGTCCGCGGACCAGCAGCCGCCCGCCTACGGTCAGGTGCCGCCCCAGCAGGGGTACGGCCAGGTCCCGCCGGGCTACGGGCAGGCGCCGCCGCAGGGGTACGGCCAGGTCCCGCCGGGCTACGGGCAGCAGGGCTACGGCCAGGTGCCTCCCGGGTACGGACAGCAGGGCTACGGCCAGCCGGGCTACGGCTATCCCTACCCTCCCGTGACGCCGACGTCGGCCAAGTCGGGCATCAGCCTCGGGCTCGGGATCGCGTCGATCTTCTTCTGCTACCTGGGTGTGCTGATCGGGCCGGCCGCGATCATCCTGTCGGTGCTCGCCAGGCGTGAGATCGACGCACGGACGCCCAGTCCCGTGCTGGCGCCGGGGCAGCCCACGCCGACCCAGGTCGGCAAGGGCATGGCGATCGCCGGCCTGGTCACGGGCATCCTCGGCACCGTCATCTGGGGCGCCCTCGACGTGCTGATCGTCCTCGCGGTGGCGAACGACTGGTGACCGCCGTGGCGCCCACCGAGCGGACGTCGACCGGTCGCGCCCTGCTCGCGCCGGCGCTCTCCGGTGGGCTCGGCCTCACGGCCGCCGTGGTGCTCCGCCTGCGCGATCCGCACGACTCGGGCTCGTACGGGTTCTGCCCGTTCCTGAGCCTGACGGGGCTGCCCTGCCCCGGCTGCGGTGGTCTGCGCGCCGTCAACGACCTCACCCGCGGCGACCTGGCCGCGGCCGTCAGCAGCAACCTCCTGGCCGTGGTGCTCGTCGTCGGGCTCGCGCTGCTGTGGGCCGTGTGGTTCGTGCGTCGCGCCGGCGGTCAGCACCGTGCGCGGTTCATCGCGATCAGCACCCGCACGGCCATGCTGGTCCTGCCCGTCGTGGCGGTGTTCGGCGTCCTGCGCGTGACTCCGTGGGGCTCGTGGCTCGCGCCGTAGCTCAGTAATCCGTCAGCTCCGGCAGCAACCAGGCCAGCACGACGGTGACGATGGCGCCGCCGCCCACCATCAGCCCGATCACGGCGAGCGACTCGCCGGTCTGCACGCCCTTCGACGCGGCGACCTCGCGCCGGGCGTGGATCGCGCTGGTGACGGCCGGGACGCCGATCAGCAGCCCGAGCAACGGCGTCACGTAGATGCTCGCGAACGCCACCACGCCGCAGACGACGCTGTAGATCGCCTTGCGGTTGGTGACGGGCTGCTCGACGGGTCCCGAGTCCGAGGGCTCGGGCTCGGTCACCCCTCGACGTTGAAGTCGTAGTCGACGACGCCGGTGGCGAGCAGCACGACGGCCAGGACGAAGAAGGCGAGCAGCACGAATCCCGTGATGATGCCGGTGAGTGCCTGGCCGGCACCGGTCTGCGTGCCGTTCGAGCGGTTGATCTCACCCCGGGCGATGAAGCCGAGCACGATCGCGACGACGCTGCCGATGACGAGCAGGCCGCAGAACAGGCCGAGGACGAGGCTGGCGATGCCGGTGATCATCGACCACAGCGCCTTCTTGTTGCCCTGCGGCACTCCGTTGAACCCGCCGTACCCGCCGGGCGCCGGTGGATAGCCGCCGGGCGGGGGGTAGCCACCCGACGAGGGTGGCGGGTATCCGCCGGCAGGCGGCGGTGTGGAATCGCCCGGGTACGCCGGGGGCTCGTTCGTCGACATGCAGTGAGCATAGTGATCGAGGCGTGAGAGGGAACCCCGAGAATGGTGGCCCCACATCCCGGCTACTCTTGAAGGACAGGCATCGACCGCGGCGGAAGGGGAGGATCCATGTCAGTGCTCGACGAGATCCTGGCCGGTGCGGCCGAAGACCTCGAGACGCGCATGGCCACGACGTCGCTCGACGACCTCAAGGAACGTGCCTCGCGCCAGCATCCTGCGCTCGACCCCATGCCGGCGTTCCGCTCCGACGGCGTGTCGGTCATCGCCGAGGTCAAGCGGTCGAGCCCGAGCGAGGGCAAGCTCGCGACCATCAAGGATCCCGCTGCCCTGGCCGCCGACTACGAGGCCGGCGGCGCCGCCGCCATCAGCGTGCTCACCGAGGAGCGCCGATTCGGCGGGACGCTCGACGACCTGCGCGCCGTGCGCGGCACGGTCGACGTGCCGCTGCTCCGCAAGGACTTCATCACCACCTCGTACCAGCTGTGGGAGGCGCGGGCGGTGGGTGCCGACATGGCGCTGCTGATCGTCGCCGCCCTCGAGCAGATCGCCCTCGAGAGCCTCATCGAGCGGGCCCGGTCGATCGGCCTGACGCCCCTGGTCGAGGTCAACGACGCCGAGGAGGTCAGGCGTGCGGCCGACGCCGGCGCCGACCTGATCGGTGTCAACGCCCGCAACCTCAAGACCCTCGAGGTCGACCGCAGCACCTTCGAGCGACTGTCGCCGTTGATCCCCGACACCGCGGTCAAGGTCGCGGCCTCGGGCGTCCGCGGGCCCCGTGACGTCATCGACTACGCGAAGTCCGGCGCACACGTCGTCCTCGTGGGCGAGACGCTCGTCCGCGGTGACGACCCGCGGGCCTCCGTGGCCGACCTGGTCGCGGCCGGCGCGCACCCCGCACTGCAGCACCGGTGGTGACAGCGTCATCGGTCTGTCCTGGATCGATGACGCGGCCCCCGACGCAACCATCGTCTTCCCAGAAACGGCACAGCCATGACCTACGCACAACCTGACGCCACCGGACACTTCGGACGGTTCGGCGGCCGCTTCATGCCCGAGGCGCTCATCGCGCCGCTCGACGAGCTCGACCGCGCCTGGACCGACGCCAAGGCCGATCCGGTCTTCGCGGCCGAGCTCGACCGCATGCTCCGCGAGTACGCCAACGTCCCCAGCCCGTTGTACGAGGCGCACCGCTTCTCCGAGGTGGCGGGCGCGCGCATCCTGCTCAAGCGCGAGGACCTCAACCACACCGGCGCCCACAAGATCCGCAACGTCATCGGCCAGGCGCTGCTGGCCAAGCGGATCGGCAAGCCGCGGGCGATCGCCGAGACGGGCGCCGGTCAGCACGGTGTCGCGTCGGCGACGGCGTGCGCGTACCTCGACCTGGAGTGCACGGTCTATATGGGCGAGGTCGACACGGAGCGGCAGGCGCTCAACGTCGCCCGCATGCGGATGCTCGGCGCCGAGGTCGTCTCGGTGACGAGCGGCAGCCGCACGCTCAAGGACGCCATCAACGAGGCGCTGCGCGACTGGGTCGCCAGCGTCGACACGACGTCGTACCTGTTCGGCACGGCGGCCGGCCCGCACCCGTTCCCGAGCATGGTCCGCGACCTGACCAGGGGCATCGGCGACGAGGCCCGCCGTCAGGTGCTCGCCCTGACCGGCTCGTTGCCCGACGCAGCAGTGGCGTGCGTCGGCGGCGGGTCGAACGCGATCGGCCTGTTCACGGCGTTCATCGACGACGCCGACGTGCGCCTGGTCGGCATCGAGGCCGGCGGCGACGGCGTCGAGACCGGCCGGCACGCGGCCACCATCACGGGCGGCGACGTGGGCGTGCTCCACGGGGCCCGCTCGTTCCTCCTGCAGGACGACGACGGCCAGACCATCGAGTCGCACTCGATCTCGGCCGGCCTGGACTACCCGGGAGTCGGCCCGGAGCACTCGTTCCTCGCCGACACCGGCCGCGCCTCCTACGTCCCGGCCACGGACGCCGCGGCGATGTCGGCCTTCGACCTGCTCTGCAAGACCGAGGGCATCATCCCGGCCATCGAGTCGGCGCACGCGCTCGCCGGCGCGCTCGAGCTGGCCAAGGAGCTCGGGCCCGACTCGACGATCCTCGTCAACCTGTCGGGTCGTGGCGACAAGGACGTCCACACGGCCGCGGAGTACTTCGGGCTGCTCGACGAGCCCGTCGTCCTCGAGGAGGGCGAGCAGCTGTGAGCTCGGACATCGACGCGCTGTTCGAGCGCACGCGGGCCGAGGACCGTGCGGCGCTCGTCGGCTACCTGCCCGCCGGGTTCCCGACCAAGGAGCTGTCGATCAAGGCCATCGAGGCCATGGTCGAGGGCGGTGTCGACCTCGTCGAGGTGGGCCTGCCGTACAGCGACCCCGTGATGGACGGGCCTGTCATCCAGGCCGCCGCCGAGCAGGCGCTCGCAGCCGGATCCCGCACCACCGACGTCTTCGACGTCGTCAGGGCGAGCGCCGCCGCCGGCGCGCCGACGGTCGTCATGAGCTACTGGAACCCGGTCGACCGGTACGGCGTCGACCGCTTCTCCGCCGACCTGGCCGCTGCCGGCGGGTCCGGCCTGATCACGCCCGACCTCATCCCCGACGAGGCCGCCGAGTGGATCGCGGCCTCGAACGCCCACGACCTCGACCGCATCTTCCTGGTGGCGCCGTCGTCGACCGACGACCGCCTCGCGATGACGGTCGACGCGGCCAGCGGCTTCGTCTACGCCACCGCGGTGATGGGCGTGACCGGGGCGCGCGAGCAGACCAGCTCGCTCGGCGAAGAGCTCGTGGCCCGGGTCAGGAGCGTCAGCGGCAAGCCCGTCGGCGTCGGCCTCGGCGTCTCCAACGGTCAGCAGGCCCACGAGATCGCGGCCTATGCCGATGCGGTCATCGTGGGGTCGGCTCTCGTACGCTGTCTGCTGGAAGCCGCCGACGAGTCATCCGGGCTCGACGCGATCCGTGCACTGGCGCAGGACCTGCGCAAGGGTGTCGAGAGGAACTGAGCATGCTGGCGTACATCCCGAGCCCGTCCGAGGGCGTCTGGCATCTCGGACCGCTTCCACTCCGGGCGTATGCACTCGGCATCATCATCGGCGCGCTCGTGGCGATCTGGATCGGCGAGCGCCGGTTCCAGGCCCGGGGCGGCCGCGCCGGACTCATCGGTGACGTCGCGATCTGGGCGATCCCGTTCGGCATCGTGGGTGCCCGCATCTACCACGTGTGCACCGATCCCGAGCTCTACTTCGGCGAGGGCCGCAACGTCGCCGACGTCTTCCTGATCTGGAAGGGCGGCCTCGGCATCTGGGGCGCGATCGCCGGCGGAGCGCTGGGTGCGTACATCGCCTGCCGCCGTTACGGCGTCTCGTTCTCGTCGGTCGCCGACGCGCTGGCCCCCGGCCTGCTGGTGGCCCAGGCCATCGGCCGCATCGGCAACTACTTCAACCAGGAGCTCTTCGGCAAGCCCACCGACCTGCCCTGGGGGCTGGAGATCTCGCCGGAGAACCGGCCCTCCGGCTACCTCGAGTTCGAGACGTTCCACCCGACGTTCCTCTACGAGCTGCTCTGGAACCTCGCCGCGGCGGCACTGATCATCGCGATCGACCGCAAGGTCAGGCTCACCGGCGGCCGGGCCTTCGCGCTGTACGCGATGTTCTACACCGCGGGACGTGTCTGGATCGAGGCGTTGCGCATCGACACCGTCAACCACATCGGTCCGTTCCGCCTCAACGTGTGGACGTCGATCATCGTCTTCGCGCTGGCCCTGATCTACTTCGTCGTGACCCGCAAGAGGGCCGTCGCCGCCGATCCCGTGCCGTCCGTCGAGGGTGACGACGCCGACGAGGAGGAGCTCGCCGCGGTCGACGCCGATCGCAGCCAGGGCGCCGACGTCGTCGTCGAGGACGACCTCCCGGCCGACAAGGACTGACCAGGAGCAGGACAGCCTGACCTTCGACGACAGGCTCGCCGGGTAGGTCCTACGGTTCAGTCATGAGCGACATCCAGGAACCACTGCCCGATCCTGCCTCGGTCCAGCACGAGCACCCCGATGTGACGGGCGGCTGGCTGCGGCCGGCCGTCTTCGGTGCGATGGACGGCCTGGTGTCCAATTTCGCGCTGATGATGGGCGTCGTCGGTGGCAGCCAGGCCTCGGACACCCAGCCGGTCGTGCTGGCCGGCCTGGCGGGACTCGCGGCCGGTGCGTTCTCGATGGCGGCGGGGGAGTACACCTCGGTCGCGAGCCAGCGTGAGTTCGCCCTGGCGCAGGTCGACATCGAGCGCGACGAGATCCTGCACAACGAACGCGCCGAGGAGGCCGAGCTCGCGTCGATGTTCGTCAAGAAGGGCGTCGACGAGGACACCGCGCGGGAGATGGCGCGGGAGGTGCATCTCGATCCGGAGAACGCGGTGCGGGTGCACGCGCGCGAGGAGTTCGGTGTCGACACCGACGACCTCGCGTCCCCCATGCTCGCCGCGGTCTCGTCCTTCTTCTCGTTCGCGCTCGGCGCGATCATCCCGCTGCTGTCGTACCTGGTGGGGATCGAGACCGCGTGGCCGGCGATCGTGCTCTCGCTCGTCGGGCTGTTCGCATGCGGGGCCGTCGTCACGCGTGTCACGGCGCGCAGCTGGTGGTTCGGCGGCACCCGGCAGCTGCTGCTCGGCGGGGCGGCGGCCGGACTGACCTACCTCGTGGGCGAGGCGGTCGGCGCCTCGCTGGGCTGACGGGCTGCGCCAACGGATGACGTGGGCGTAACTCCCGGTTACTGTGTGTCGCGACGGATCGGAGACCCCATGCCCAAGATCATCCTCGTCGGCGTCGACGGCAGCGACACCTCGCGCAAGGCGGCCCAGGTGGCGGCCGAGCTGGCTGCCACCTCAGGCGCCACGCTCCACATCATGACCGCGATCGACGACAAGGCTCGCGCCAACCTCGGCGAGGAGCACTACGTCGGCGACGTGCGTCTGGCCACGACGCCGGGTGACCAGGCCGAGGCCATCGCGCGTGACGTCGCGAACGAGCTGAAGGGCATCGTCGCCGACATCCACACCAGTCCCGCGCGCGGAAAGCCCGGGGAGGCCCTGGTGACCGTCGCCCAGGACATCCGGGCCGACCTGATCGTCGTCGGCAACCGTCGTGTGCAGGGCATCGGACGCATCCTGGGCAGCGTGGCGACCGATGTCGCCCACCACGCTCCCTGCGACGTGTACATCGTCAAGACGGTGTGACGCGGGTCATCGCTAGGCTGTGGGTCTGATCCACCAGGAGGAACCACATGCCCAAGATCATCCTCGTCGGCGTCGACGGCAGCGAGAGCTCCCGACGGGCCGCGACCGTCGCGGCCGAGCTGGCCAGCAGCACCGGCGCGACCCTGCACGTCCTCACGGCCGTCGACCCACGCAGCGTGGGCGGCGCGCAGTCGGAGCCCGGGAGCCTCGGCGACCTCAGGGTCGTCACGCCGGGTGAGACCGCGGAGGCCATCGCGGCTGAGGTCGCGCACTCCTTGACCGGCGTCACGCCGCACGTCGAGAGCAGCCCCATCCAGGGCAAGCCCGCCGACGCCCTGGTCGAGGAGGCCAAGCGTCTCGGCGCCGACCTGATCGTGGTCGGCAACCGTCGTGTGCAGGGCATCGGACGCATCCTGGGCAGCGTCGCGACGGACGTCGCGCAGCACGCGCCGTGCGACGTCTACATCGTCAAGACCGTGTGACGATCCGCGCGGGGTGAGGCACGCCTTATCCCGCGCGCCGCTCCCGGGCGTGTAACCTTGGGATGCTGTCCGAGGCCAATGTCGTCCCCGGTACGAGAATTTCGTGACCAATGATGACGTAGAAGGGGCTCCAGCATGCGCGCTCAGCCGTTCTCCTCGATGCCGCCGGCCCAGGGTCTGTACGACCCGGCCAACGAGCACGACGCCTGTGGAGTCGCCTTCGTGGCGACCCTGACCGGCGTCGCCAGCAACGACATCGTGGTCAAGGGCCTCACGGCCCTGCGCAACCTCGACCACCGCGGTGCGGTGGGTGGCGAGCCCGACACCGGAGACGGTGCGGGCATCCTGATCCAGACCCCCGACGCGTTCCTGCGTGCCGTTGCCGACTTCGACCTGCCCGAGCCGGGGTCGTACGCCGCCGGCATGGCGTTCCTGCCGATCGACGCCGACGCGGCCGCCGAGGCGCGCACCGCGATCGAGGCCATGGCGACCGAGGAGGGCCTCACGGTCCTCGGCTGGCGCGACGTGCCGGTCAACCCCGACATCCTCGGGTCGATGTCGCGCGGCGCGATGCCGTCGTTCGCCCTGATGTACGTCACCGCGACGGGTGAGCCGAAGTCCGGCATCGAGCTGGACCGGGTCGCGTTCGCCCTGCGCAAGCGCGCCGAGCACGAGGTCGAGGTCTACTTCCCGTCGCTGTCGAGCCGCACGCTCGTCTACAAGGGCATGCTCACGACCGAGCAGCTCGAGGGCTTCTTCCCCGATCTCAGCGACGAGCGCATGGAGTCGGCGCTGGCGATCGTGCACAGCCGGTTCTCCACCAACACGTTCCCGAGCTGGCCGCTGGCCCACCCGTTCCGCTTCGTCGCGCACAACGGCGAGATCAACACCGCACGGGGCAACCGCAACTGGATGCGCGCGCGAGAGGCGCTGCTCGAGAGCGACCTGATCCCCGGCGACATGCAGCGCCTGTTCCCGATCTGCGACCCCCACGGCAGCGACACCGCGTCGTTCGACGAGGTGCTCGAGCTGCTGCACCTGGGCGGACGCGCGCTGCCCCACGCCGTCATGATGATGATCCCCGAGGCGTGGGAGAACAACGCCGACATGGACCCCGCCCGCCGGGCGTTCTACGAGTTCCACTCCTCGGTCATGGAGCCGTGGGACGGACCGGCCGCGGTGTGCTTCACGGACGGCACCCAGATCGGTGCCGTCCTCGACCGCAACGGACTGCGCCCCGGGCGGTACTGGGTCACCGACGACGGGCTCGTCGTGCTGGCGTCGGAGGCCGGCGTCCTCGATCTCGATCCCGCGACGATCATTCGCAAGGGTCGCGTCGAGCCCGGCAAGATGTTCCTCCTCGACCTCGACGAGCACCGCATCATCGAGGACCACGAGATCAAGAACAGCCTCGCGTCGGAGCACCCGTACGACGAGTGGCTCTACTCCGGGCTGGTCCGGTTCGAGGACCTGCCCGACCTCGAGCACATCGTGCACACCCACGCGTCCGTCACGCGTCGCCAGCAGGTCTTCGGCTACACCGAGGAGGAGCTGCGCATCCTGATCGCCCCCATGGCGCGGTCAGGGGCTGAGGCGATCGGCTCGATGGGCACCGACACCCCGATCGCGGCGATCTCCGACCGGTCGCGCCAGCTCTTCGACTACTTCTCGCAGCTCTTCGCGCAGGTCACCAACCCGCCGCTCGACGCGATCCGCGAGGAGGTCGTCACGTCGCTCGCCGGCACGATCGGGCCCGAGCGCAACCTGCTCGCACCCAGCCCGGCCTCGTGCCGCATGCTGCAGCTGCCCTTCCCGGTGCTCGACAACGACGAGCTCGCGAAGATCCGGCACATGAACAAGGACGGCGACATGCCGGGCTTCTCGGTCCACGTGGTCCGCGGTCTCTACGAGGTCGACGGCGGGGGAGCGGCGCTCAAGGCCAAGCACGACGCGATCTGCGCCGAGGTGTCGAAGGCCATCGCCGACGGCGCCCGGATCATCGTGCTGTCGGACCGTCACTCCAACTCGACCCTCGCCCCCATCCCGTCGCTGCTGCTCACGGGCGCCGTCCACCACCACATGGTGCGCGAGAAGCTCCGCACGCAGGCCGGGCTCATCATCGAGGCCGGCGACGTGCGCGAGGTCCACCACGTCGCGCTGCTGATCGGCTACGGAGCGACCGCCGTCAACCCGTACCTGGTGCTGGAGTCCGCCGAGGACCTCGCGCGCGAGAAGATCTTCGTGGAGGGCGTCAAGCCGTCCCAGGCGCTGCGCAACGTCCGCTACGGCCTCGGCAAGGGCGTCCTGAAGGTCATGAGCAAGATCGGCGTCTCGACCGTCGCGTCGTACACGGGTGCGCAGATCTTCGAGGCGGTCGGCCTGTCGCACGAGATCGTCGACGCGTACTTCACCGGCACGTCGTCGAAGCTCGGTGGCGTCGGTCTCGACGTGCTCGCCGAGGAGGTCCGCTCGCGGCACCTCCGGGCCTACCCGACCAGCGGCATCGCCGGCCCGCGCCGTCAGCTCGAGGTCGGCGGCGAGTACCAGTGGCGCCGTGAGGGCCCTGAGCACCTGTTCGACCCCGAGACGGTCTTCCGCCTGCAGCACTCGACCCGCGTGGGCTCCTACGAGATCTTCAAGCAGTACACCGCGCGCGTCGACGACCAGTCGGAGCGGCTCATGACGCTGCGCGGCCTCTTCGGCTTCAAGGAGGACCTGCGTCCGTCGATCCCGATCGAGGAGGTCGAGCCGGTCTCCGAGATCGTCAAGCGGTTCTCGACCGGCGCGATGTCGTACGGCTCGATCAGCCAGGAGGCGCACGAGACCCTCGCGATCGCCATGAACCGGCTGGGCGCCAAGTCCAACACCGGTGAGGGCGGCGAGGACCCCGAGCGGCTGTACGACCCCGAGCGCCGCTCGTCGATCAAGCAGGTCGCGTCGGGACGCTTCGGCGTGACGTCGGAGTACCTGACGAACTCCGACGACATCCAGATCAAGATGGCGCAGGGCGCGAAGCCCGGCGAGGGCGGTCAGCTGCCCGGACCCAAGGTGTACCCGTGGATCGGGAAGACCCGGCACTCGACGCCCGGCGTCGGGCTCATCTCGCCGCCGCCGCACCACGACATCTACTCGATCGAGGACCTCAAGCAGCTCATCCACGACCTGAAGAACGCCAACCCGTCGGCCCGCGTGCACGTCAAGCTGGTCTCCGAGGTCGGCGTCGGCACGGTCGCGGCGGGCGTCTCGAAGGCCAAGGCCGACGTGGTCCTGATCTCGGGCCACGACGGTGGCACGGGCGCGTCCCCGCTGACGTCGCTCAAGCACGCCGGCGGTCCGTGGGAGCTCGGCCTGGCCGAGACCCAGCAGACGCTGCTGCTCAACGGCCTGCGTGACCGTATCGTCGTCCAGGCCGACGGCCAGCTCAAGACCGGCCGCGACGTCATCATCGCGGCGCTGCTCGGTGCCGAGGAGTTCGGCTTCGCGACCGCACCGCTGGTCGTCAGCGGCTGCATCATGATGCGCGTGTGCCACCTCGACACGTGCCCGGTGGGCGTCGCGACGCAGAACAAGACCCTGCGCGAGAAGTACTCCGGCAAGGCCGAGTACGTGGTCAACTTCTTCACGTACATCGCCGAGGAGGTCCGTGAGCACCTCGCGAACCTGGGCTTCCGGACGATCGAGGAGGCCGTCGGCCACGCCGAGGTCATCGACATCGCCAAGGCGGTCGACCACTGGAAGGCCGACGGGCTCGACCTGTCGCCCATCCTGCACGTGCCGGAGCTGCCCGAGGGGGCGTCGCTGCACCACACGACGACCCAGGACCACAGCCTCGACAAGGCGCTCGACAACGAGCTCATCGCGCTCAGCGCGGACGCCCTCGAGAAGGGCGAGCCGGTGCGGGCGCAGGTCGACATCCGCAACGTCAACCGCACCGTCGGCACGATGCTCGGCCACGAGGTCACGAAGCGCTACCGCGGCGAGGGCCTGCCCGAGAACACGATCGACATCACGTTCCTCGGATCGGCCGGTCAGTCGTTCGGCGCATTCGTGCCCAAGGGCATCACCCTGCGGCTCGAGGGCGACGGAAACGACTATGTCGGCAAGGGCCTGTCGGGCGGACGCATCGTCGTCCGGCCGCCGCGCGACGCGGGCTTCACCGCCGAGGCGCAGATCGTCGCCGGCAACGTGATCGGCTTCGGCGCGACCAGCGGCGAGATCTTCCTGCGCGGCAAGGTCGGCGAGCGCTTCTGCGTCCGCAACTCCGGCATGAGCGCCGTCGTCGAGGGCGTGGGCGACCACGCGCTCGAGTACATGACCGGTGGACGCGTCGTGATCCTCGGCCCGACCGGCCGCAACGTCGCGGCCGGCATGAGCGGTGGGTCCGCGTACGTCCTCGACCTGGAGGAGAAGTTCGTGAACACCGAGATGGTCGAGGCGAGGCCTGTGCCGGCCGAGACCGCCGACGAGCTGCGAGCGCTGGTCCACAAGCATCACGAGGAGACCGGGTCGGCGGTCGCCGAGCAGCTGCTCGCGCACTGGGAGCAGTCGCTGGCCCGTTTCACCGAGATCATGCCGGTCAACTACCGGCTGGTGCTCGAGGCGCGTGACGCAGCAGAGGCCGAGGGCCTGTCCGAGGAAGACACCACAGCACGCATGATGGAGGTGGCCGCACGTGGCTGATCCCAGAGGTTTCATCAACACCCCCCGCCAGGTCGCCGAACGGCGTCCGGTCGAGGAGCGGGTCAACGACTGGAACGAGGTCTACCCCGGTGGGCCCGGCCGGGCGTTGCTGCCGATCATCACCGAGCAGGCCGGGCGCTGCATGGACTGCGGCATCCCGTTCTGCCACTCGGGCTGCCCCCTGGGCAACCTGATCCCGGAGTGGAACGACCTCGTCTGGCGCGACGACTGGGACGAGGCGCTCGACCGGCTGCACGCGACCAACAACTTCCCGGAGTTCACCGGTCGGCTGTGCCCCGCACCGTGCGAGACGGCGTGCGTCGTCGGCATCAACCGCGACGCCGTCACGATCAAGAACGTCGAGGTCTCGATCATCGACAAGGCGTGGGACGACCGTCAGGTCCGCCCCGAGCCCCCGGAGTGGCTGACCGGCAAGACCGTGGCCGTCGTCGGTTCCGGCCCGGCCGGCCTCGCCGCCGCCCAGCAGCTGACCCGGGCGGGTCACACCGTCGCGGTGTACGAGCGTGACGACAAGCCCGGCGGGCTGCTGCGCTACGGCATCCCTGAGTTCAAGATGGAGAAGATCCAGGTCGATCGTCGTATCGACCAGATGGAGCGCGAGGGCACGGTGTTCCGCACCGGCGTCCAGATCGGCGACACGCTCACCGGCTCACAGCTGCGTGACCGGTACGACGCGGTCGTCCTGGCGATCGGCTCCACCATCCGGCGTGACCTGCCGGCTCCCGGACGCGAGTTCTCCGGCATCCACCAGGCCATGGAGTTCCTGCCCCAGGCCAACCGCGTCGCCCTCGGCGAGGAGGTCCCGGACCAGATCCTGGCGACCGACAAGGACGTCGTCATCATCGGCGGCGGCGACACCGGCGCGGACTGCCTCGGCACCTCCGTCCGTCAGGGCGCCCGCTCGATCACGCAGCTGGAGATCATGCCCAACCCGGGCACGGAGCGTCCGGGTCACCAGCCGTGGCCGACGTACCCCATGACCTACCGCGTGTCGTCCGCCCACGAGGAGGCCGGCGACCGGGTCTACTCGGTCTCGACCAAGGAGTTCGTCGGTGACGACGAGGGTCGGGTCAGCGCGCTGCGTCTGGTCGAGGTCGAGTTCGTCGGCGGCAAGCTCACCGAGATCGAAGGCACCGAGAAGGATCTGCCCGCCCAGCTCGTGCTGTTCGCGATGGGCTTCACCGGCCCCCAGACCGAGGGCCTCGTCGACCAGCTCGGCGTCGAGCTCGACGAGCGCGGCAACGTCAAGCGCGACAAGAAGTACATGTCGAGCGTCGACGGCGTCTTCGTCGCCGGTGACTGCGGTCGCGGCCAGTCGCTCATCGTGTGGGCCATCGCGGAGGGCCGCTCCGCCGCCAGCGGGGTCGATGCGTACCTCTCGGGCTCGACCAACCTACCGGCGCCGATCCCGCCGAACGCCCGCCCGCTCACGGTCTGACCCCCGGCGCCGCGGTTTACCACGCTGGCACGGTTGACGTCGTCCGGGCACGGAATGCTTCCGGTGCCCGGACGGTGCTTGCCCTGCCGGCGTGGTAAACCGTCGATCGGGGAATTTGTTGCCGCAAACCACTTAAGTGACTCGCCGGTACGCCCGGCACTGGCATAGGGTCGAGGAGTGAGAAGAGCAAAGATCGTCTGCACCCTCGGCCCCGCTGTCGGAAACGCCTACAAGATCCTCAAGCTGGCCGAGGCCGGCATGGACGTGGCCCGCCTCAACATGAGTCACGGCGACCAGTCCGACCACGAGCAGAACTACGCCTGGGTCCGTGAGGCCGCTGAGACGACGGGCAAGGCGATCGCGACCCTGGCCGACCTCCAGGGCCCCAAGATCCGGCTCGGACGCTTCGCGGACGGCCCGGTGCACCTCGACGCCGGGTCCACCTTCACGATCACGGTCGACGACATCCTCGGCGACCAGCAGCGGTGCTCCACGACGTACAAGGGCCTCCCGGGTGACGTCAGCCCCGGTGACGAGATCCTCATCGACGACGGCCGCATGCGGTTCCGGGCGACCGAGGTCACCGCGACCGACGTGACCTGCCTCGTCGAGACCAGCGGCACCATCAGCAACAACAAGGGCATCAACCTGCCCGGCGTCATGGTGAGCGTCCCCGCCATGAGCGAGAAGGACGTCGACGACCTCCGTTTCGCCCTGCGCCTCGGCGTCGACTTCATCGCGCTGTCGTTCGTGCGGTCGGCCGACGACTACGACGACGTCCGCAAGATCATGGACGAGGAGGGCATCGTCCGGCCGGTCATCGCCAAGATCGAGAAGCCCCAGGCGGTCGACAACCTCGACGGGATCATGGACGCCTTCGACGGCGTCATGGTCGCGCGCGGCGACCTCGGCGTCGAGCTGCCGCTCGAGGACGTCCCGATCGTGCAGAAGCTCATCGTCGAGAAGGCCCGCCGCAACGCCAAGCCCGTCATCGTCGCGACCCAGATGCTCGAGTCGATGATCTCGGCTCCGCGACCGACCCGCGCCGAGGCGTCCGACGTCGCGAACGCGGTGCTCGACGGTGCCGACGCCGTCATGCTCTCCGGCGAGACGAGCGTGGGGGAGTACCCCATCCACACGGTCCACACGATGGCCCGCATCGTGGAGTCCACCGAGGACCACGGCCTGCCCCGCATGGCCGCGTTCACCTGGAAGGCCAAGACCAAGAGCGGCATCATCTGTCGCGCCGCCTCGGAGGTCGCCGAGGCCATCGACGCCCGCTTCGTGGTCGCCTTCACGACCAGTGGTGACTCCGCGCGGCGGATGACCCGTTACCGCTCGCGTGTGCCGGTCATCGCCTTCACCCCCGACCCGCTGGTGCGCCGTCAGCTCGCGATGAGCTGGGGCATCGAGACGTTCACCGTCCCCGAGGTCAAGCACACCGACGACATGGTGCTCCAGGTCGATCGCGCCCTGCTCGAGATCGAGCGCTGCTCCGAGGGCCAGCAGGTCGTCATCGTCGCCGGGAGCCCCCCGGGCATCCCCGGCTCGACCAACGCGCTGCGCATCCACAACATGGGCGACGCGATCAACAAGGTCGTCCCGGGCTATGAGGACGCCGAGGGCTGAGCCCCCGGCCACGGGTGCCGAGTGCGGGACTCGAACCCGCACGCCCTTGCGGACAACGGTTTTTGAGACCGTCGCGTCTACCATTCCGCCAACTCGGCTCGCCTCGTGTGAAGCCGTATAACCTTCTCATGTGAACGACGTGAACCTCCCATCGGGACCCAGCCCCTCGCCGCGCGTCGTCATCGCGGAGGACGAGGCGCTGATCCGCCTCGACCTCGCCGAGATGCTGGCCGAGGAGGGGTACGACGTCGTCGGGCAGGCCGGTGACGGCGAGGCCGCTGTCGCCCTCGTGATGGAGCTCCGCCCCGACCTGGTGGTGATGGACATCAAGATGCCGAAGCTCGACGGCATCGCCGCCGCCGCCCAGATCGCCCAGGCGCACGTGGCGCCGGTCGTGATGCTCACGGCGTTCAGCCAACGTGACCTGGTCGACCGCGCCCGCGAGTCCGGGGCCATGGCGTACCTCGTCAAGCCGTTCACGAAGTCCGACCTCGTGCCCGCGATCGAGATGGCCCGGAGCCGCTACGCCGAGATCTCCGCGCTCGAGCGGGAGGTGGGCGACCTCACCGACCAGCTGGCCACCCGCAAGGCCGTCGAGCGGGCGAAGGGGCTGCTGCAGGAGGCTCTCGAGATCAGCGAGCCGGAGGCGTTCCGGTGGATCCAGCGCACCGCGATGGACCTGCGACTCACGATGCAACAGGTGGCCCAAGGCGTCATTGATCACGGTCCCGCACTGGGCAAATCCGCCGGTCAGGCGTGATCCGGCCGCCCCGAAACGGTGCCAGTGTTACAAATTGGCTACTTAACGTCCTGCTCACACAACCTTGGCACATCTGACCCTGCGAAAGACTAGGTTCGGGGGTATGTACAGGCACCCTGGCGCGGGCCACGGGCTTTCTACCTATCCGGAGGATTGATGAAACGCAGTACCACGACGATTCGCATCGCTGCTGTGGCAGCTGCCAGCGCACTCGTGCTCGCAGCCTGTGGCGGCAGCAGCGACAGTGAGGGTGGCTCTGACGGCGGCTCCGCCGCTCCGGCCGCCAAGGGTGATGGCACTCTGACCATCGGCTCGCTTCTTCCGCAGACCGGCAGCCTCGCCTTCCTCGGCCCCCCGGAGTTCGCAGGCGTCGACCTCGCGATCGCAGACATCAACGCCGCTGGTGGCGTTCTCGGCAAGGACGTCGTCGGTGTCAAGGCCGACTCGGGCGACACCGACTCGGGCATCGCCCCGGCCGAGACCGACAAGCTGCTCAAGGCCAAGTCCGACGTCATCATCGGTGCTGCGTCCTCGGGCGTCTCGCTGACGGTCATCGACAAGATCCTGTCGGCCGGCGTCGTCGAGTACTCGCCCGCCAACACGTCGACCGCGTTCGACGAGGGCGACTACTCCAAGCCCGACCTCTACTTCCGTACGGCGCCGTCCGACATCCTCCAGGGTGCCGTGCTCGCCAACCTCCTGCTGGAGGACGGCAAGCAGAACGTCGCCATCCTGGCCCGTCAGGACGCGTACGGCGAGACGCTGGCCTCCGAGGTCAAGAAGAACCTCGAGAACGCCGGTTCGTCCGTCGCCGCCTCGGTGCTCTACAGCGAGAAGGACGGTCCGGGAGACACCCAGATCGCCGAGATCGCCGACGCCAACGCTGACGCCGTCGTCCTGATCGCCTTCGAGGAGACCACGACGATCATCCCGAAGCTGATCCAGGCCGGCGCCGGCCCGAAGGACGTCCCGACGTACTTCGTCGACGGCAACACCGCCAGCTACGGACCGAAGTCGACCACTCCGCTGCCCGCCGGCACCCTCGAGGGCACCAAGGGCACGATCCCGGGCGCCGACGCGGGCCAGGAGTTCAAGGACCGTCTCGCCACGGTCGACCCCGACCTGACGGACTACGCCTACTCGGCCGAGTCCTACGACGCCGTCGTCACCTCCGCGCTCGCAGCCATCGTGGCTGACAGCGACGCTGGTGAGGACATCGCCAAGGCACTGCCCGAGGTCACCAAGGGCGGCGAGAAGTGCACGACGTTCGAGGAGTGCGCCGCACTGCTCAAGGACGACGCGTCGACCGACATCGACTACGACGGTGTCTCCGGTGAGATCGAGCTCGGCGAGACCGGAAGCCCGACGTCCGCGTCGATCGGCATCTACGAGTACGACGCCGAGAACGAGATCGCTCCGGTCAAGTACATCAAGGGCACGATCTGATCCGCAGGATCTGATCGCCTGAGATCACGAGGGCCCCGGTGCTTCGGCACCGGGGCCCTTCTCCGTGCCCGGACGACCCGGCCCGGACGCCGATCGATCGGCGGGGACGTCGTCGCGGGCCCCGGAACGCAGCACCGCCCGGCACCAAGGGTGCCGGGCGGTGCTGGGACGGTACGTCGTCAGTCGGTCTGGCCCAAGGTGCCGAGGTACAGCTCGATGACCTTGGGATCGTTCGCCAACGACTTGCCGGTGCCGGAGTAGGCGTTGGTGCCGTGGTCGAGGACGTAGCCGCGGTCGCAGATCTGCAGGCAGCGACGGGCGTTCTGCTCGACCATGATGACCGAGACGCCGGCCTTGTTGATGTTGCGGGTCTGGACGAACACCTCGTCCTGCAGGACGGGCGACAGACCGGCGGACGGCTCGTCGAGCAGCAGCACAGCGGGGTCCATCATCAGGGCCCGGCCCATCGCGACCATCTGCCGCTCACCACCGGAGAGCTGACCGGCGCGCTGCTTGCGACGCTCACCGAGACGGGGGAACAGGTCCGTCACGAACTCGAAGCGCTCGGTGAACTTCTTGGGCTCCTGGAAGCAGCCCATCTCGAGGTTCTCCTCGATCGTCAGGCTCGGGAACACGTTGTTGTTCTGCGGGACGAATCCGATGCCCTTGGTGACGAGCTGGTCGGCCCGCTGGTTGGTGATCTCGTTGCCCTTGAGGTTGACCGTGCCGCTGTGGATCTTGACCAGGCCGAACAGCGCCTTGAGCAGCGTCGACTTCCCGGCGCCGTTGGGGCCGATGATCGCGACGAGCTCGCCGGGCTGGCAGTAGAGGTCAGCACCGTTGAGGATGTTGACGCCCGGCAGGTAGCCCGCGATGAGGTTGTCGGCCCGCAGGACGGCACCCTCGGCGTTGGCGAGGTGCTTGTCGCGCTCGGACGTCGTGGTGGGGGTCTCGGTCATGGCTTGGTCGTCTCCTCGGCTTCTGAGTCGAGCTCGGCCTCTGCTTCGGCCTCCAGCTCCTCGACGTCGATCTCGCTGATGTCGGTGTCGTGGTGGGCGCCGAGATAGGCGTCGATGACCCGCTGGTCGGCCATGACGGCCTGCGGCGTGCCCTCGGCCACGATCTGGCCCTGTGCCATGACGATGACCCAGTCGGAGATGTCGCGGACCATGTCCATGTCGTGCTCGACGAACAGCACGCTGCGACCCTCGTCGCGCAGGGACTTCACGTGCTCGAGCAATGACTGCTTGAGGGCCGGGTTGACGCCGGCCATCGGCTCGTCGAGCATGATCAGCTCGGGGTCGACCATCAGCGCGCGGGCCATCTCGAGCAGCTTGCGCTGACCGCCCGAGAGCGATCCGGCGAAGTCCTCGCGCTTGGCGTCGAGCTTGAACCGCTCGAGCAGGTCGTCGGCGCGCACCGTGTTGGCGTCCTCCTGGGCACTCCAGAGCGACTTGAACGCGGCAGACCAGAACTTCTCGCCGCGCTGGCCGGTGGCACCGAGGCGCATGTTCTCGATGACGGTGAGCTTCGAGAGCACCTTGGTCAGCTGGAACGTGCGGACCATGCCAAGACGCGCGACCTTGAACGCCGGGACGTTCGACAGCTTCTTGCCGTTGAACGCCCAGTCGCCGCTGTCGGGCTCGTCGAACCCGGTCAGCAGGTTGAAGAGTGTGGTCTTGCCGGCTCCGTTGGGTCCGATCAGAGCGGTGATGACACCGCGCTGGATCTCGATGTGCTCGACGTCGACGGCCTTGAGGCCACCGAACGTCCGCACGATGTTGTCACCCTTGACGATCGGGTCTGGCTTGGATGCGCCGGGCTCGTTGGGCACTCCTGCGAGTGCTGCGCGAGCGGCGCTGACGTCAGCGGCCATCGATTGCGATCTCCCTTCGGTCGCCGAAGATCCCCTGTGGACGGAAGATCATCAGCAGCATGAGCCCGAGGCCCAGGACGATGAAACGGACCAGGCTGGCCTGGGTGTCGGTCATGATGAAGTCCGGGATCAGCGGATCGGCGCCCTCGGTGGCCTGGCTGAAGAACGAGCCCAGACCCGCGATGAGGAACCAGAACAGGATCGATCCGACGACGGGACCGAGCACCCGCGCAGCTCCACCGATCAGCAGGGCCGCGTACGCGTAGTAGGTGAAGGTCGAGTTGAAGTCGGTCGGCACGGCCGAGGCCTGCTTGAGGACGTGGTAGATGCCGGCGATGCCGCCGAACACACCACCGAGGATCAGTGCCTGCATCTTGTAGGCGAAGACGTTCTTGCCGAGCGAGCGCACGGCGTCCTCGTCCTCACGGATGGACCGCAGGACGCGGCCCCACGGGCTGCGCATCAGGGCCCACACGACGAGGCAGGAGATCGCGACGAGCGTCCAGCCGACCGTGATCGACCAGAGGTCGTTGCGGCTGAAGGACACGAGTCCGAGATCCAGACCACCGTCGTAGGGGTTCATGTTCTTGTACGTCGAGCTGAACCCCGTGAGGCCGTTGGAGCCGCCGAAGGTGTCCTTGGCCTCGACCGAGCCGAAGATGAGGCGCAGGATCTCGGCGGTCGCGATCGTCGCGATGGCCAGGTAGTCGGCCCGCAGCCGCAGCGTCGGCACGCCCAGGATGATCGCGAGGACCACCGTGGCGGCCAGCGCGATGACGATGCCGACCCAGAAGTTCAGGTCCCACGTGGTGACGGAGACCGCGAGGCCGAAGGCGCCGACCGCCATGAAGCCGGCCTGTCCGAAGTTGAGCAGCCCGGTGTAGCCGAAGTGGATGTTGAGCCCGATCGCCGCGAGGGCGAACACGATCGCCTGCGGCCCGAGGGCCGAGGAGAGGGCTGCGTCGATGAGAGTTCCGAAGTCCATGAGAGGCCCCTATCCGATCCGCTGAGCTCGGCCGAGAAGGCCTTGCGGTCTGACGAGCAGGATGAGGATCAGAACGACCAGCGCTCCCACGTCCTTGATCGAGGCGGGGACCGGCTGGTAACCGCCGATGCTGATGACAGGCGCGACCTCGACGAGGAGCCCGATGATGATCGATCCGGCGAGGGCGCCCCAGATGGTGCCGAGCCCGCCGAGCGTCGCCGCGGCGAACACCAGCAGGAGGAGCTTGAAGCCCATCTGGAAGTTGACCTGCTGGTTGATCGCGAGCAGCACACCGGCCAGGGCCGTGAGCGCCGTGCCGAGGACCCACACCGACGTGATGACGCTGTCGACCCGCAGGCCCGACGACGCGGACAGGTCGGGGTTGTCGGACACCGCACGCATCGACTTGCCGAGGCGGGTGCGCATCATCGCGATGCACGCCACGAGGAGCGCGATGATCGCGATGACGAAGATCGCGATCTCCTTGGGCGACAGGGAGATCGGTCCGTAGTCGTTGCGTCCCTGCGCGACGTACTGCGAGAGGGTCTGCGTGGACCCGCCGAACGTGTACTGGAAGATGCTGCGCAGCAGGAGCGCGAAGCCGATCGAGACGATCATCATCGCGATGAGGCCGGTGCCGCGCCGGCGCAGGGGACCCCAGAGGATCTTGTCCTGGGCATAGCCGAAGACGGCGCCGGCGATGACCGCGCACACGCCCGCGAGGATCACCGGCATGCCGAATCCGCGGTTGAAGACGTAGGTCATGATGCCGCCGAACGTGATGAGCTCGCCGTGGGCGAAGTTCGTCAGGCCGGTCGTGCCGAAGATCAGCGAGAGGCCCAGGGCCGCCAGCGCGATGATGAGCCCGAACTTGAGGCCGGAGACGGCCGCGTCGGTGATCTTCTCGCTGAACGCGACCTTCTCGGCCACCGCGGCGCCGATCTGGAACTGCGCGAAGTTGTTGCCGGAGATGCGGGCCGTGATGGTCTTCTCGTTCTCGGCACCACCGCTCAGGCTGACGCCGTCGGGAAGGGTGTCCTCGTCGAGCGAGACCACGTAGACGCCGTTGGCGGGGATCGGGATGCTGACCCGGCCCTTGGCGTCCGTGACCTGCGTGCCGATCTCGTCGCCACCGCTCTTGTCCTTGAAGACCGTCAGCGTGACGCCGGGAACGGGCTCCGGGTCACCTTTGCCGCCCTTGACGTCCAGCAGGGTGACCGTGATGTTCTGGCCGTCGACCAGCGGGTTCTCCGTCGGCGTCCCTCCAGCTGCTGGGGTGGTCGGGGTGGGCGTTGCCTGGGCCAGCGCAGCGCTGGGGGCGAGGAGTACGAGTACTCCCGCCACCGCTGCGAGTAGGGCCGCGAGTCGCAATCGCACGCATGTACTCCTGTCGGCTTGCAAGGGGTGGTGCTTGGTGGTCTTCGGACTATAGCCATAGGACAGAGTCATCCGCGCGCACAACGAACCGAATCAGGTAACAGTTGGGTTTCGAACATTTCGGTCGCGATCAACGCGCGGCGATCACGATCTGGCACAGGATCGGTGCGATCAAGAGGGCCGGCAGGAGGTCTGCGACGGCGAACGTCTTGAGGTCGAGGAGGCGCATCGCGACGCCGATCAGGATGAGTCCGCCTGTCGCCGTCAGCGCCGCGAGGTGCGCGTCGGGAAGGAACGAGCCGAGCAGTGCGCCGAGCAGTGTCAGCGATCCCTGGATGACTCCCACCGAGATCGCCGACGCCATGACCCCGATGCCGAAGGACGCTGCGAACGCCAGCGCGGCGAAGGCGTCTAGCGTCGACTTGAGCAGGAGCTGGTCGGCGCCGTTGCCCAGGCCCTCGTTGATCGACCCGAGGATCGTGAGCGGCCCGATGCAGAACACCAGGGAGCTGATGACGAATCCCTCGACGAACCGGTCGCGGCCGTCGTCGCCGCCGCTGCCCGTCGTCAGTCGGCCCTGCAGCCAGCCGCCGAGGCCCTCGACACGTTCCTCCAGGCGAAGCACCGATCCGACGATGCCGCCCATCACGAGGGAGCCGAGGACGATCAGCATCGGCGCGCTGTCGCCGACGGCGTCGCTGAGCGCGGAGTCGGACACCGCGAAGGCCGACTGCGCGGCGATGAGGAGCGTCACGAGGCCCAGGGCGGACGTCACCGTCGTGCGGACGTGCGGGCTCAGGCGGTGCCCGATCAGGAGTCCCAGGCCGGAGCCCACGAGGACGGCCGCCACGTTCGTGACGGTGCCGAAGCCGACGAACATGTATGGTCTCCTCGACGATTGAGTCTTCAACCGGGCGCACGTGCCCGGCTCAGCGCGTAGTGTGTCATTCAGCTCGGCACCCCTTGAGGGAGTGTCCCGACGAGAGGACAGGAACGGCATGTCAGCCCGACCGCACATCGTCCTTCGAGATGCCGACCGCGAGGACGCCGCCGCACTGGTGGCCCTCTGGCGCGAGTGCCTTGCAGCGAGCCAGGACGAAGGGTCCGAGGCGTTCACGCAGCAGTCGTTGTGGCGCGAGCCGGGCGTCGCCGAGGCAGCCTCCGCGCTCGAGCTGAGCCTGAGCCGTCCCGACAAGCGCATCATCGTGGCACTCGTCGAGGGCGAGATCGTCGGCGCCACGGTGTGCGACGTCAGCACGCTGACCCCGATCAACCTGACCCGCATCCTGATCGTCACCGAGATCCAGGTGTCGCCCCGCTTCCGCCGCAAGTCGGTGGCCTCCACGTTGCTGTCGGCCGCGGCGACCTACGGCGAGGAGCACAACTGCGAGATCGTCGTCGCGGCGATCCCCGTGCACTCGCGCGAGCCGCACCGCTACCTGACGAAGATCGGCTTCAACCAGATCGCGGTGCTGCGAGCGATCCAGTCGAGCAAGCTGCGCTCGCGACTGACGACCAAGGCCACCAACTCCCGCGACACCGGCAAGCTCATCGCCGTGCGCCGCACCCTGCGCCGGCGCCAAGGCAGCATCCGACCCCGGGCCTGACTCTTCCGTCGGTGGTTCCGACTAGAGTCGGTGAGGTGGACCGCCTCCTGCTGATCGACGGCCATTCGGTCGCCTACCGTGCCTTCTTCGCCCTTCCCGTCGAGAACTTCTCGACCACGACGGGGCAGCACACCAACGCCGTCTTCGGCTTCACGTCGATGCTGATCAACGTGCTGCGCGACGAGAAGCCGACGCACGTCGCCGTCGCGTTCGACGTCTCGCGCCAGACGTTCCGGCTCGACCAGTACCCCGACTACAAGGGCAACCGCTCCAAGTCGCCCCAGGAGTTCACCGGGCAGATCCCGCTCATCAAGCAGATCCTCGACGCGCTGCACATCCAGACGTTCGAGAAGGACGGCTTCGAGGCCGACGACATCATCGGCACCCTCGCGACGCGCGCCGAGTCGGCGGGCATGGACGTGCTGATCTGCACGGGCGATCGTGACGCGCTCCAGCTCGTGACGGAGCAGACGACGGTGCTCTATCCCCGCAAGGGCGTCTCCGACCTCGCCCGCATGACACCCGCCGCGGTCGAGGAGAAGTACGGCGTCATGCCGGTCAACTACCCCGACATCGCGGCGATGGTCGGCGAGACGAGCGACAACCTGCCGGGCGTGCCGGGCGTCGGCCCCAAGACGGCCGCGAAGTGGCTGGGCCAGTTCGGGTCGCTCGACGAGATCATCGCGAAGGTCGACCAGATCCCCGGCAAGGCGGGGGAGTCCATGCGAGCGCACCTCGACGACGTCATCCGCAACCGCAGCATCAACGCCCTCATCCGCGACCTCGACCTGCCGGCCGGTCCGGCCGACCTGCGCTTCGACACGGTCTGGGACCGCGAGGCGATCCACACGGTCTTCGACGCGCTCGAGTTCAACGCCCTGCGCGTCCGGCTGTTCGAGGCGTTCGGCGACGTCGAGCCGCAGGCCGACGACGGCTTCGACCTCGAGGGCGAGACGCTCGCGCCGGGTGCCGTGGCGGCGTGGGTCGACGCGCAGTCGTCCCCCGGCACGCGCCTGGGCCTGCACGTGCAGGGTTCCTGGGGACGTGGCACGGGCGACGCCGTCGCCCTGGCGATCGCCTCCGACGAGGTGGCGGCCTGGATCAACGTCGACGACATCACGCCCGAGGACGACACGGCGATCGCCGCCTGGCTCGCCGACCCCGAGCGTCCCAAGGTCCTGCACGACGCGAAGGGCCCGATGCTGGCGCTGACGTCACGCGGCTGGTCGCTGGCGGGCGTCGCGGCCGACACGGCTCTGTCGGCCTACGTCGTCAAGCCCGACCAGCGGTCGTACGACCTCGCCGACCTCTCGGTGCGCTACCTCAAGCGAGAGCTCCGCGACGAGTCCGAGAACTCGGGCCAGCTCACCCTCGAGACCGACACCCTGGGCGGCGAGTCGGGCATGCTGCGCGCGCGGGCCACGCTCGATCTCGCGACCGTGCTCGACGAGGAGGTCGAGCAGCACGGCGGCACCGCGTTGATCGCCGATGTCGAGCTGCCGCTCGTCGCGACGCTGGCACGCATGGAGCGCACGGGCATCGCGATCGACGACGACCACCTGATCGAGCTCGAGACGGAGTTCGCCGGGCGGGCGCAGAACGCCGCGACGGAGGCCTTCGCCGCGATCGGCAAGGAGATCAACCTCGGCTCGCCCAAGCAGCTGCAGGTCGTGCTGTTCGACGAGCTCGGCATGCCGAAGACCAAGAAGACCAAGACCGGCTACACGACCGACGCCGATGCGCTGCAGCAGCTGTTCGCCAAGACCGAGCACCCGTTCCTCGCCCACCTGCTCGACCACCGTGACGTCACGCGCCTGCGGCAGACCGTCGAGGGGCTGCGCAAGTCCATCTCCGACGACGGGCGCATCCACACGACGTACACCCAGACGATCGCGGCCACGGGCCGCCTGAGCTCCAACGACCCCAACCTGCAGAACATCCCGATCCGCACGCCATCGGGGCGTCGCATCCGCGAGGCCTTCTGCGTCGGCGAGGGCTTCGACACCCTCGTGACGGCCGACTACAGCCAGATCGAGATGCGCATCATGGCGCACCTGTCGGAGGACGCCGACCTGATCGCGGCGTTCAACTCCGGCGAGGACTTCCACACCGTCATGGCGGCCAAGGTGTTCTCGCGCGACCCGAGCGACATCGACGGCGGGCTGCGTGCCCGCATCAAGGCCATGAACTACGGGCTCGCGTACGGGCTGTCGTCGTACGGGCTCAGCCAGCAGCTCGACATCTCGACGGGTGAGGCGCAGGGCCTCATGGACGACTACTTCCAGCGCTTCGGCGGCGTCCGCGACTACCTGCGGGGCCTGGTCGACGAGGCGCGGCAGACGGGCTTCACCGAGACGATCATGGGTCGTCGCCGTTACCTGCCCGATCTGCAGAGCGACAACCGCCAGCGTCGTGAGATGGCCGAGCGCATGGCGCTCAACGCCCCGATCCAGGGATCGGCGGCCGACATCATCAAGGTCGCGATGCTGGGCGTGGAGCGCGCGCTCGACGAGGCCGGCCTGGTGTCGCGCATGCTGCTGCAGGTGCACGACGAGCTCGTGCTCGAGGTCGTGGAGAGCGAGAAGGACCAGGTCGAGCAGGTCCTGCGAGACCAGATGGCCTCGGCGGCCGCCCTCTCGGTGCCCCTCGACGTGTCGGTCGGCGTCGGCCGCACTTGGCACGAAGCCGGTCACTGACCGCGCGTGCCCACGGGCACGACCCAGGTTCGACTTCCTCGACGGGGCGGTCGACGTCGTGACCGGTCGGTCAGCGGGCCGGGAGGGGCACGCGCAGGAACCGGGGGCGGTAGAGGAACGGGTCCTGGTCGATCTTCGACACGTCGGTCTGGTTCTGGCTGTACGAGACGATGACGCTGCCGTCCTCTGGCAGGAGGTCCGGATGTGCCAGCGGCATGTACCGCAGCGTCCCCGCGTCGACGTCGGACGGGATGCGGGCGACCGGTGATCCGGCCGTGAACGGACCCGTGGGCCCGGGTGCCGACCAGATCACCAGGTCGGTGCCGAGGAACTCGTCGCGCTTGCTCACGGCGTACCAGGTCCCGTCGCGCTCGAACACGCTGAGCGTCTGCGAGACGCCGCCCTCCGCGGCGATGAGCTGCTTTGCGCGGGACGCCTTCGACTGCCACCGGCGGCCGTCCCAGTAGCGCCACTTCGACGTGTCGACGAGGTCGTCGGGGCGGACGCGGGCGACGCTCAGCGAGAAGCCGAACACCAAGGAGGTGCCGGGACTGGCCGTGCCGTAGGTGTAGATCCAGCCGTCGTCGACCGTGCTCGCCGCACCCCACGTCGGGCGTTCGGGGTCCGAGCCGTCGGGACCGACGTCGCGCACCTCGAGCAGCTGCGGCGTGCGTCCGCGGGGGACGATGAACAGGGCGATGGCGGGTCCGAGGTTGTCGAACTTCAGGGCGCCGTCCGGCGCGTCGGCGCCCCGTACACGCTGCATCCCGAGTCCGACGAGGTCATAGCCCGACCGCTCGACCTTCGCGATCGACATCGGCCAGTAGCCCACGCCGTCGGCGCGATCGGGGACGAGCGCACCGTCGTCCGCGGGCGTCACGACGTGGGCGCACGTGTCGTCGAAGACCAGCATCGAGTTGCGGACGAAGCGCTGTCCGCCTGCCTCGGCGGACCGCAACGTGTCACCGAAGACCCAGAGGCGCCGTCCGTCCTGCAGCTGGACGTCCGCCCCCACGTCGGCCCCTTGGAACTCCTTGCCGCCGCGCATCGTCGTGGCCAGCTGGTCGAGATCGGCCACCGAGGTGATCGGACCGTACGGCAGGCACCCGGTCTCGGTCGCGCGCGCCACCGCGACGTCGTCGACCGGCCGCGGATCGGGGGAGGCGGCCACCGCTCCGGCAGCCGCCAGGGTGACGGGAAGCGTGAGCAGCAGGACACGCAACCGCCAGGGCAGGCGCGTCGTCGTCCGGGTCGTGGCGGTCATGTCTGGGTACAGTCTGTGCCATGACAGGCCCGCGGCGCACGGGCCGCCGCGCGACGATGGCGACCGTCATCCTGATGGTTCAGCTGGCCGCGTGCCTGGCCGTGCTGCTGGTGCCGCTCGAACCCGCCCTGCACTCCGCGCCCGTCACGATCAGCGGACCACCGGTCGTGACGAGCGCGCTCGCCGACCAGGCGAATGCACACGCTGACCACCCGCTGGACGCCGGCACGGCAGTCACGGCGGACGACGCCCGCGAGGACGTCGAGCAGGGACGTGCAGTGGCCGCCGTCGCCATCGACCTGCGGCACGACCGCACGACCGTGTTCGTCTCGTCGGCGCAGGGCGAGGCGCTGGGTGTCGCGGTGACCGCCCTCGTGCGCGCGACCGCTGAGCCGTTCGCCAGCACGGTCGTGGTCGAGGACGTCGCCCCGCTCCCGGCAGGATCGTCGGGCCAGTCCGGCCTCCGACTCGTCGTCGTGTCCTCGGTCGCACTCGGGCTGGGCATCGCCGTCGCCCTGACGTGGCGGCGCGGCCCGGTGGCGGACACGTGGGCCGAGGCGCTGGGTCGCATGGGCGCTGCCGGAGGAATCGGCGCCGGGGGAGCACTGGCCATCGCGACGTTCGCGGCCCATCAGGCGGGCGGTGGTGTCGGTGGCTGGTGGCTGGTCGTGTGGCTGACGGCGGTGGCGACCAGCGCCGCGACGTTGGCGCTGGAGGGGCTGCTCGGCGTCGCCGGCATCGGCCTCGCGACGACGGTCTTCGTGGTGACGGCCGCCCCACTGGCGAGGGTGGAGCACCCACTCATGCTCCCTGCACCCTGGGGACCGGTGACACCGTGGCTCCCGCACGGAGCAGGTCTCGACGCGGCCCGTCAGGTCGCCTGGTTCGGCGGTGCCGGCGCCGCGCGGCCGATCGCCGTGCTCGTGAGCTGGCTGGTCGTCTCGTGCGTCGTGCTGGCCGTCGCTCGCCGCGAGCGCAGGCGTGCGGGCGTGGTCTGGTCCGGCGCGCTCCGTCCCATCCGGCCCTAGCGCCCGGCGACCGGCGTGCGGGACGGCGTCGGGGCGAAGAACACCACCGCGGCGAGGAGCACGGCGACCGTGGCCACGGTGACCACCAGGCCGGTGAGGCCCACCCCGAGTCCGTACGCAGAGGCGGGGACGGCGACGACAGCGACCCAGATCATGACGACGATGCCGTGCGCATGGCGAGCGAGGGCGTCGAACACCAGCAGGTGGACGATCGCGAGCGCGGAGCCGGCCACGGCGAACAGCCAGAGGCGATCGGTGATCTCCGCGTACTTGTCGCCGCCGACGAGGATCAGCGCGACCCGCGGGAGCACCGCCGTGGCGACGACCGCGACCGCGCCGAACCCGGCGACGAGCGTGACCGCGCGCAGACGGGCGTGATGCGTCGTGGCGCGCGCGAGGTCGGGGAACAGCACGACGCTGACGAACTGCGGGAAGAAGAGGGCGGCCTTGGCCAGGATCAGACCCGATGCGTACAGCCCGCTCTGGTGCTCGTCGAGGACGTTGCGGGCGATCAGCGAGTCCATGTTGCTGAGCACGAAGTAGGCGAGCAGCGCGTGGGTCGAGAGAACGGCCTCACGAAGGAGCGGTCGTCGGCTCATCGGCTCGCTCCCGTTGCCCAACGTCAGGAGGCGAGCGCCGACCAAGGCCGGGAGCCACGAGCCGATCGCGATGCCGAGCATCGCCGATGTCGGGGTGGGCGAGATGACAAGAGCGATCGTGCCGCCCACGAGACGGCCGACGCCGTTGCCCAGGTAGACCGCCGTGAGCATGCCCCAGCGCGACGTGCCCTGGGCGATGCCGCACTGGGCTCCCATGATCGTGAGCGGCACCAGCGTCGCACCACAGAGCACGACGGGCCAGAAGCTGTCGAGCTTGAGGACCGACGTCAGGACGACCGTCGACACCGCGAACAGGACGCCGACGGCGGACGCCGCGAGGACCGTGACACGTGTCGTCGCGCTGATGAGCTCGCGGGTGTGGTCCGGGTCGACCGCGATCCGTCGGGCCGTGGCGGCCTGGAGACCGAGCGCCGTGACCGTCCCGACCAGGATGACGCCGAACAAGGCGGTCAGGGCACCGAAGTCCTTCGGGGCGAGGGCGCGAGCCGCAATCACGTTGAATCCGTAGATCGCGAGGTTGGTGCCCATCATCCCGGCGGCGACGAGCGTGCCGCCGGTCATCGTCGTGCGTGTCTCGCTCACCACGGCACAATAGCCGTGACCAGGTCGACCAACAGCAGGGGCAAGCATGCAGCGGTGGCGTGGGACAGGCGCGAGAGTCGCTGCGGTTCCCGTGTGGAGCGCGCTCCTGGTGGTCGCGGTCGCTGCTCCGTGGCTCCGGGGCGGATACGTGCTGTCGTACGACATGGTGTGGGTTCCCCGTCTCGACCTCGACCGGCCCGAGATCTGGGGCCTCGGCTCGGGGCTGCCGCGAGCGGTGCCGTCCGACGCCGTCATCGCGCTCGTGGGCGCCGTCCTGCCCATGGCGGTCGTGCAGCGCGTGGTGATCATGGGGGCCCTGTTCCTGCTCGCGCTGGGCGCGGCGCGTCTCCTGAGGGGCCGGGCGCTGGCCGCCCAGCTCGCCGGTGCGACCTTCGCGGTCTGGAACCCGTACGTCGCCGAACGCCTCGTGCTCGGCCAGTGGCCGGTCATCGTCGCGCTCGCCGGCTTCGTCTGGCTGGTCGCGACCCTCACCGAGGGCCGTCGTTGGGGAGCGGTCGCCCTGGCGCTCGCGGCGACGGCGATGACGCCCGTGACCGGTGTCATGGGGCTCGTCCTGGCGTTGGCGGTCGGTGTGCGCTCGGGAGCGGTGCGCCTCGTGGTGGTTGCTGCACTCCTCAACGCGCCGTGGATCGTGTCGGGCTTGCTGCACGCCGGGATCTCCCGGTCCGACCCCGCAGCAGTCCGGCTGTTCGACCTGCAGGGCGAGGGCTCGTTCGGCCGTCTCGGATCGGCGCTGACCCTCGGTGGCATCTGGAACGACGACGTCGTCCCGACCTCGAGGACGCTGCCCCTCGCCGTGGTCATCGGCATCGTGCTGGGCGTCGTCATGCTGATCGGCCTCGTCGCGTGGTGGCAGGACGACCGCGGCACCCTGGGCGGACTGGCGATCGCGGGCACCGTCGGGCTCGTCCTCGCGCTGGCCGGGTGGCTCGCCCCCGACCTCGTGGCGCGCGTCGTCGAGGACGTGCCTGCGGGCGGGATCGTTCGTGACGGCACCCGCTGGCTCGCCCTGCTCCTGCCGCTCGAGGTCATGGCGCTCGGTCGGGGTGTCGATGCGCTGGTCCGCCGGGCCGAGCTGACCTCGTGGGAGTACCCGACGATCGTCCTTGCGCTGATCCTCCCGCTCGCGGCGATGCCCGACATCGCCTGGGGCGTCGGCGGCCGGCTCGAGCCGACGAGCTATCCGGCGTCGTGGGCCGACGCCCGCCGAGTGATCCAGAAGACGTCCGTCGAGGGTGACGTGCTGGTGCTGCCGTTCTCGTCGTACCGCCGTCCGGCGTGGAACGACGACACCCCGGTCCTCGACCCGGCCGGTCGGTACTTCGACCGCACCACGGTCACCAACGACGAGCTCGAGGTGTCCGGCAAGCCCATCGCGGGCGAGGATCCGCGTGCCGCCGGCATCGGTCGGGTCCTGGCGGAGGGTCGCGACGTCCCGGGTCGGCTCGTACGCGAAGGGATCGGCATCGTCGTCGTCGAGACCGATGCCGTCGGCGGACAGCAGGCGGCAGCGCCGTTCGCGGCCTCGCGCGAGATCCGGGTCGCCGGCGACGGGATCCGCGTCTTCGCACTCGACGGTGCCCGGGCGACACGGGTCGGACCCGACGACAGACGGTTCATGATCGCCGCCTGGGCCGCGAGCGGGTTGGTCGTGCTGCTGGCGATGCTGGGGGTCGTCCGCGAGGCCGTCGACCGACTCAGGCGGAGCAGACGACCGGCGCGGACATCTGCGTCGGTTGACCGTGCATGACCTCTCCCGGCTGGTAGGCTCACCACGTCTTAGGGAGGACTGAAAACGTGGGAACAATCACAGGCGGCATCATCGCGTTCGTCGCAGGAATCGGTCTGGCGGCGGCGACCGTCATCGGAGTCGTGCAGACACAGCAGAGCGCCGGCGAGAAGTCGGTCTCGACGACCAACGTCAGCTACGGCTCCAACGGCTGAGCGAGGCCGGACACCGGCAGCATGACGAAGGGCGGGCTCCTCGGAGCCCGCCCTTCGTCATGCCCGGCAGTCAGCGCGCGGCGACGACCAGGGCCGCGAAATGTCGTTGGGAGACCGCCCAGCTGAAGGTCTGCGACTTCTCGAGTGCTCCTTGGCCGAGGAAGTCGCGCCACGGTGTGTCCTCGAGCAGCTCCTTCACGGCGGTCGTGAGCTCCTCGGGGGTGGCGACCAGGTACCCGGAGTCCTTGTGGTCGATCGACTCCGTGGTGCCCCCGGCGGTGCTGTACGCGACGGTGGGGGTGGCGTGCGCCCCCGCCTCGCCGACGACGAGTCCCCAGCCCTCCTTGAGCGACGGCAGCGCCATGAGCCAGGACCGGGCGAGCAGCTCGTGCTTGGTGTGGTCGTCGACGAAGCCGTGGAACACGACCCGGTCGGCGATGCCTCGGGCGGCAGCGTGCGCCCGCAGCTCGTGCTCCCACCAGCCCGTGCCGACGACGTCGAGGACCAGCTCGGGATGCGCGTCGCTCAGCTCGGCGACGGCGTCGATGGCGTGCTCGACCTGCTTGTGCGGCACGAGGCGGCCGACCACGGTGATGCGAGGCGTCGCGGACCGTCCGACGTCGAGGACCGGTGCGGGGTCGTTGCCGTTGTGCACCACGGCGATGCGGGCGCGGTCGACGCCGAGCTCGACGAGCTCCTGGCGGGTCGCCTCGGACACGGCCACGTACTGGCTCCGCCGGTAGAGGCGGGGGGACACCCGGCTCTCGATCCACCAGCCGACGCGACCGATGAGTCCCGGGTAGACGACCGGCCACTGCTCGCGGTGCACGTGGTGCACGAGCACGACGACGGGCTTGCGGGTCGCGAGGCGTGTGAAGAACGGGAGGCCGTTCTGGACGTCGACGACCACGTCGACGCGACCGTACCGGCCGAGCAGCAGGGCGAGGAACGTGCGCAGGTAGATGTCCATCTTGGTGCCACGGCGAGAGAACCGGACGCCGTCGACGAGCTCGTGACGGGGGGCGTTGTCGTGCGCCGCGCACGCGATCGTCACGGTGTGGCCGGCCCGGGCCAGTCCGCGCGCCATGTTCTCGACGTAGCGCTCGGAACCGCCGCCCTCGGGATTGCGGGTGTCACGCCAGTTGCAGAAAAGAATGTTCATCCGCGGATCGGCAGGTGCCGAAGCCTCCCTCGTCCCCGGTCCGCCGGACCGGACCTCTCCCGGCACGTCCCTCAACGTGGCGGTGCCGGGATCCCCTACCCGGCATGACCAGCCTAACAGGGATGTGGTCCAGGTCTCACGTATGCTCGTGCGGTGCCTGACCTGCTCTTTCGTCCGACGCTGCGTCGCTCCTGGCGACTGTTCCAGGCCTTCCGGGTCGAGCAGACCGATCCCGATCGGTTCTACGGCACCCTCGCGCAGGACTCCGTCGCCCAGGTCGGCACGTACACCTCGCTGACCGACCAGTGGGCCCTGGACGTCGGCGGCGGTCCCGGCTACTTCGCCGACGCCTTCCGCGCCGCGGGCGCGACCTACACCCCGCTCGACGCCGATCTCGGCGAGCTGTCGGGCCTCGGCGACCCGATGCCCGGAACGGTGCTCGGCAGTGGCATGCAGCTGCCGTTCGCCGACGACAGCTTCGGAGTCACGTACTCGTCCAACGTGCTCGAGCACGTCCGCGAGCCGTGGACCATGGCCGACGAGATGGTGCGGGTCACCCGGCCCGGCGGACTGGTCTTCCTGTCGTACACGCTGTGGTGGGGACCGTGGGGCGGCCACGAGACCGCGCCCTGGCACTTCCTCGGCGGGCACCGGGCCGCACGACGGTACGAGAAGAAGCACGGCCACCCGCCCAAGAACGTGTTCGGCACGTCCCTCTTCCCGGTCACCGCGGCGGGCGGCATCGCCTGGGCAGGCCGGCAGACCGGCGCCGACGTCGTGTCGATCATCCCTCGGTACCTGCCGCGCTGGTCGTGGTGGGTGCTGCGCGTCCCGGGGCTGCGCGAGCTCGTCACCTGGAACATCGCGTTGGTGCTGAGGAAGAAGTGACCTCGGTCGACACACCGAGTCCCACTCCGAGGTTCCGCTGGCGCCTGCGCCTGGGCGCGTGGTGCATGGGCCTGGTGGCCATCGCGTTCATCCAGGCTCCCGGCCGGATCGCGACCGACACCAAGCTCGACCTCGCGGTCGACCCGATCGGTTTCCTCGGACGGGCGCTGACCCTGTGGGACCCGAACGGCGCGTTCGGGCAGGTGCAGAACCAGGCGTACGGCTACCTGTTCCCGATGGGCCCCTTCTTCGTCCTGGGTCACGTCCTCGACCTGCCGCCGTGGGTGACGCAGCGACTGTGGTGGGCCCTGATCCTCGTCGTCGCCTTCCTCGGCGTCGTCAAGCTGTGCGGCGTGCTCGGGATCGGCACGCCGTGGGTGCGCGTTGCCGCTGCGCTGGCCTTCGCCCTGTCGCCGCGTTTCCTGAGCGTCATGGGCCCGTCGTCGATCGAGGTCTGGCCGTCGGCCGTCGCGCCGTGGGTGCTGGTGCCGCTGGTCATCGGCCTGCAACGGGGTGATCCCCGCAAGATGGCGGTGCTCAGTGCCGTGGCGGTGGCGTGCGTCGGCGGGGTCAACGCCGCGGCGACGTTCGCGGTCATCCCGCTGGGCGCGCTGTGGTTGTTGACCGCGCCCGCGGGACCACGCCGCCGGTCGCTCATGACGTGGTGGCCCGCGTTCGTGGCGCTCGGCACGCTCTGGTGGCTCGGACCGCTGCTGCTGCTCGGCCGGTACAGCCCCGCCTTCCTCGACTACATCGAGAGCGCCAGCAACGCGACGTTCGCGGCGACGGCCTTCGACGCCCTGCGCGGGGTGTCGGACTGGGTGCCGTACGTCGACGTCAACGCCGCGGCAGGCCGCGACCTGGTGAGCGACCCGCTGCTGATCGCGAACCTGACGGTGCTCCTGTGCCTGGGCCTCATCGGCCTGACCCGCCGCGACCTGCCGCACCGCCGGTTCCTGGTCGGCGGGCTGTTGACCGGCATGGCGATCGTGACGCTCGGGCACTTGGGCTCGCCGCTCGGCCTGGGCGCCGAGAGCCTCCACACCCTCCTCGACGGCGTGCTGGCGCCGCTGCGCAACACCCACAAGTTCGACGTGCTGATCAGGCTGCCGCTCGTGATCGGCCTGTGCCACGCCGTCACGGTGCTGGTGCGCCCGCGCCTGTCGGCCGACGGGACGCGGCGGCGGATCGATCCGGCCGGGCTCGGCACCGCGAGCCTGATGATCGCGGCGCTGGTGGGCTCGACCGTGCCAGCGTGGAACGCCGCGATCGCGAACCGCGCGTCCTTCGTGGAGGTGCCGCCGTACTGGTCTCAGGCCGCGTCCTGGCTGGAGCGCCACGCCGACGGCACGACGCTCCTGACGCCGGCGACCCCCTTCGGCGACTACCTGTGGGGCAAGTCCAACGACGAGCCCCTCCAGGCGCTGGCCTCCACGCCGTGGGCGGTCCGCAACCTGATACCGCTGGCCCCGGGCGGCAACATCGAGGCGCTCGACACGATCTCCAACCAGTTCGCGACCGGCACGGGCGGTGCGGGCTTCGCCGACTACCTGCGGCGGGCCGGCATCAGCACGTTCATCGTCCGCAACGACGTGAGCCGGCAGCAGGACATCGTTCCGCCCGACCTCGTGAGGGCGGCGCTGCTCGACACCCCGGGAGTCTCGAAGGTTGCCGAGTTCGGACCCGAGGTGGGCGGCGGTCCGACCCTGTCGGACCCGTCGGGACGCGAGGTCTTCGTGGATCGCGGCTGGCAGACGTCGAGACCGGCCCTCGAGGTGTTCCAGCTCGACGGCGTCGACCGTGACTGGGCCCGGCAGACGGTCGACGAGACGCCCGTCGTGATCGGCGACTCCGACTCGCTGCTGGCGCTCGACCAGACCGACGGGCTGTCCGGCCGGTCGGTCCTGATGGCGCAGGACGCCGATCCGGACGTCCGCCCCGCGGAGACGGTGCTGACGGACGGCCACCGACGCCAGGAGGTCGCCTTCGGCGCCGTCAACCACCAGCGGTCGGGTGCCCTCACGACCGACGAGCCGTGGTCGCAGGACCGGCGGGTGCACCGGTACGACGAGGATCGGGTCGAGCGGTGGACCACCACGCCGCGACTCATGGGCGCGCGATCGATCCGCTCGTCGTCATCGGCGGCCGATGTCGGCGCCGTCCCCCACATCGACCAGTCGGCCCAGACCTGGGCGGCGTTCGACGGGGACGCGGGCACCAGCTGGCGTCCGGACGCGCGCATGGACGGCCGGACGTCCTGGGTCGAGGTCGACCTGGGCCGTCGCGTCGACGTCGGGACGGCGCGGATCTCGCTGGGGCTGAAGGCGGGCGAGACCCGCACCCTGACGGTCACGACCGAGCAGGGACCGCGCACGGTCCGGGTCGGCGAGCGTCCGGTGACGATCGACGTGGGACGCGTCTCGCGGGTGCGGGTGTCCGGCCTGTCCACCGCGGCGTCGCCCTTGGTCGTCGACGACGTCACGCTCGAGAAGGTGCCGCTGTCGCGCCCGCTCGAGCTGCCCGACGTGCCGGCCGCCTGGGGGACACCGGCCCGCATCCTGATGCAGGCCGGTCCGCGCTACGACGAGGGATGCCTGACGTTCGACGAGGTGCCGCGCTGCTCGCCCAAGTACTTCTCGCGGGGCGACGACGGTCGGACGCTCGACCGGATGCTGAGCCTCCCGGCTGCGACCGACTACGACACGACGCTGCGGGTCGCGCCGATCGGCGGCCCGGAGCTGACCGCGCTGCTGCAGCGCGACCGCCTGGTCTCGGTCGCGGCGAGCTCGCAGCTGACCGATGCGGCGGGGGCCGGCGCGGTCGCGGCGATCGACGGACAGGCGCGCACGGGCTGGATCGCCTCGCCCGACGACGTGGGGCCGACCATGACGCTCAACTGGGTGGGGGAGCGGCGCGTGTCGTCGCTCCGGCTCAGCACGTCGGCGTCGTTGGCGGCCACGACGCCGACCCAGGTCACGCTCACGTTCTCCGACGGCTCGACCGTCGACGGCCCGGTCGAGGACGGCCGGGTCACGTTCCCGGCCGTCGTGACCGACTCGGTCAAGGTGCAGCTGGGCGGCGGCGCCCCGGTCTACAGCGTCGACTTCGACGGCTCCCTGACGAAGCTGCCGCTCGGCGTCAGCGAGATCGGCGTGCCCGGGGTGCGCGGGACCCCGCTGTCGACCGACGTCACGCCCCGCGAGTACCCCTGCGGCACCGGTCCGGTCGTCGCCGTCAACGGCACGTCGCGGCGCACGGCCGTCGTCGCATCGCCCAGCGAGCTCATCGCGGGCGCCGCGGTCGACGCCCGCCTCTGCGGTGGGACGTCCACCCGGCTCGAGGCAGGATCCAACCGCGTGACGGTCGCGGGCAACGGCGCGTTCCGACCCGTCGACCTGACGCTGGTCGGCACGGATGCGGCGTCCGGCGCCTCCGGCTCGGGCGGGACCCTGTTCACCACGGGGCACAACTCCAACACGGGCTGGGCCGCCACGGACGGCAGCGAGAGCCTGCGCAGCGTCGTCGTCAACGGCTGGCAGCAGGGCTACGTCGACGCGGACGGCGACCGCGGGGCGACGGTGACCGAGTCGTTCACGCCGGGCTCGATCTACCGCTCGTCGCTGTTCGTGGGAGCGCTCGCGCTGCTCGTGCTGGCCCTGCTGGCCTGTGTCCCGGCGTCGGCGACGCGCTCGGCCCTTCCGACCGGCGGGCGGGCACGGCGGGGCGGCCGGTGGTGGTTGCTCGGTGGCGGTCTGCTGGTGGCCGGGTTGGTGGCCGGACCCCTGGGTCTCGTTGCCGCAGCCGTGGGCGTCACCGTCCCCCGGCTGGGGCGACGCCACCTGGAGGTGGCGGCAGGCACCGCGGTCGCCGTCACCGTGGGTGTCGCGGGCGTCTTCTACGTGCTCGGTCCCTGGGCCGGCTTCGATCAGTGGGCCGGGGAGCGGGCGACGCCTCAGCTGCTGGTCGTGGCGGCGCTGGGCGTGCTGGTGTCGGGAGCGGGGCCGGGAGGCGCGCGCCGGGCGTCCTTCAGGCGCAGGAAGGGACGCTCGACGAGTCGGTAGAGCACCTCGGCGAGCACCAGGCTGATGCCCAACGTCACCCCGAACAGGACGAACGGGTCGCTCTGGAACAGCTGGAAGCCGAACCAGCGGGCCTCGAGCTCGAGCACCAGGACGTGGCAGCAGAACAGGCTGTACGACGTGGCGCCGAGGTGGCGCAGCCACGGGTGGGCGAGCGCCGTCGCGTAGGCGCCGTGCGACGGGCCGAAGATGCTGGGGAGCACCACCAGGGCGGCGACTGCGGCGTAGAACGCACTGCGCAGGACGCTCTCGAACGGGCCCTGCGCGACGAGTCCCGGGGCGCCGGCGAGCGGGGTGCTGGCGATCGCGAACAGGGCGACCGCCGTCAGCCAGCAGACACCGGGGCTCGCGGCCAGGCCCAGCAGCGGGACGACCCGCTCGCTGTCGGGCCGGCCGGCGGCGTGACGGTGCCGGCGATCGACGTCGACGACGGCGAACGCGATGCCGATCGCGAACCAGATGAGATAGCCCGGCAGGCCACGCTTGGACCACAGCTCGATCTGGTCGAGCCCGCCCGCCGCCAGGTACGTCCACACGAGCGAGCCGGCCGACATGACGGCCAGGAGGACCAAGAGACGGCGCGGGGCCCAGGTGCGGGCGGTCAGCGACCTGGCCAGGAGCCACATCAGGACGGGCAGGAGAACGTAGAACGCGACCTCGGTCGTCAGGCTCCACATCTGCGTGAGCCCGTGCGGCAGGATGCCGGTGCGGTACAGGTCGATCAGCAGCAGGTTGTCGACCCAGCGACCGGCACCGAGCTCGCGGTTGTCAGGCAGGAGCAGCATCGCCGCCACGACCGTGACCCAGTAGACGGGCATGACCCGCAGGAGGCGCTTCCAGAGGTACCGGCCGGTCGAGTCGTGCCGCCGGCCGGTGCACATCTGCCGCACGAACGGGTAGGAGAGCAGGAATCCCGAGAGCACGAAGAACACGGCCACCCCGGCCTCGAGCCGCTGCATCGCCGAGCCGAGGGTGCCGTGTCCGTAGACGCCGGCCCAGAAGCTGGTGTGGGTCGCCACCACCGCGATCGAGGCCAGCGCGCGCAGCGAGTCCAGGCCCGGGAACCGCGGCGACGCTGAGATCGTGGGCCCGCTCATGAGACCGGCACCAGGTCGCCGACCCTGACGGAGTCGACACACACCGTCAGGTCATCGGTGCGGCTCGCGAGGCCGACGGTCCGGAACGGACCCTCGCCGCGCACGAAGTACGTGTGCAGGCCTGCCTCGACGTCCATCGTGCCGAGGCGTGCTCCATCGACCCGCACGTCGACCGTCCCGTCGGCGGACGCGAGGTAGCCGACCGTCATCCACCAGAACGGGTTGGGCACCTCCTTGCGCAGCGTGATGCTGGCCGGTCGGTCGGCGACGCGGTGGCCGCATCCCGCATCAGGCCCCGGAGCGGCGTCGGTGGAGGCGAACACCGACGCCTGGCGGGCCACCCCGTCGTCGTCCAGCACCTGCAGGTCGTTGCCGTGGTAGCGGGCGTCGACGGTCCGTCCGAGTGGAGCCAGGAGCCGTGCCGGCAGGTTGTTGGGATAGCTGAGCCGTGACTGCACGATGTTGGGGACCTCGATCTGGGCGATGACGGTCGGCTCGGCGCCGAGGCTGCTGCGGGCGTTCTCCACGAAGGCGCGGGCGGGGTAGTCGCGGTGCCACGCCGAGGCGTAGTCGAGCGTGCTGACCAGGCTGCCGACGACGAAGACGGCCGCCATGCCGCCGACCGCGACCTGGCGCCGTCCGGTCGCCCGCGCGGGCCGCGAGGCCAGCTGCCCGCCGACGACCGGCATGAGCAGCAGGCCCATCACGAGCGTCGTGACGATCAGGGTGTCGTTCAGGTACCTGGTCATGAGACCCGCGCCGGCGCCGAGCTGCAGGCCACGACCGAACACGATCGCGAGGTAGGTGACGGTGAGCTGGGCCGCCATGACGAGAAGCGCGGCGAGGGTCGCCGACCGACCGCGCCGGAACGCGGTGACGACGAGCGCGAGGACGGCGATCGTGGCCAGGACGTACAGGACGACCGGGGGGTCGGGACGGCTCATGGGCGGGTTGTACTCGGTCCACCGCCACGGCCCGCCGACCAGGGACGTCAGCCAGGACGTCGCGAGCAGGTTCTTGGCGATAGGTCCGGCAGGCGCCGATCCCTGGGCCTCGACGGGTGATGGCGTCGTCGAGGCGTAGACAGCGAGGTACCCGGCGCCGACCACGATGAGCGGCACGATGAGGGCGGCGTGCAGGCGCACGGCCCGCCACGGCCGGCTCCACCACGTGCCGGGGGTCAGGAAGCACAGCACCAGCAGGCCTACCGGCACCAGCATGACGAGCCCGCGGGGCCCGCTGGCCGCGGCCAGCAGCAGGCTGAGCCCGCTGCCGAGCGCCCATGGCCAGGTGCGCTCCCGGGCCCACCTGGTCACGCACGTGACCAGGAGGAAGAACGCGATGTGGATGGGCACGGCGTTGAGCGCGGCCGCCCACCACGACACCGCCTCGAGACTCATCGCGGTGAACAGGTAGAACGTCAGCGGGACGAGCACGGCCCAGCGGTCGCCGAACAGCGTCCGGAGCATCACGAAGCACGCGAGCGCGGCGGCGAGCTGCAGGGCGATCGTGATCGACGCGGCGAGCAGCCAGTTGTAGGCGCCGGCGTGGGCGACGACCCACGAGATCGCGACGCCGACCGGCATGAGCTGGCTGTCGTGCGGCGTGAGCAGGAAGTCGGCGCTCAGCGGATGGTTCAGCGCGTCGTCCAAAAAGATGAAGTCGTCGCTGTAGAACCACCCCGGGAGGAGGACCCAGGCCTTCACGATCATCGACACGCTGATCAGCGCACAAGCCACGAGACGCAGGCGGTGCGCGAGGGAGAGGTCCTCCGGCAGCAGCGCCTTCACCGGTGCCAGGTCGAGGACGCTCACAACGTCCGATCCTCTCACAGGAGGGTGTCGCGCGCGGCGCGGCGAGGTGGCGACAAGAGACGTCAAACGTCATGATGTGACGCAGGCGCAGGATGACCCTCCGCCGGTGTTACCTTTCGGTAACAATTCCGTGGAGGGAGCCCACAGTGGTGAGAAGGTTGGGAACAGTCGGACTGTTCCTCGGAGCGTTTCTGATCGCGCTGGCAGCGTTGTCGAAGTTCTACATGTACGACAAGCTCGCGGTCGTCCCGTACAACAACGAGACGACCAGCATCTCGGAGACCGCACCCGGAGCGGACGGCACCTATCTGGACGTGGCCGCCGGCCTGAAGATCTCCGAGGCACCGCTGAAGTCGACGCGCATCGTCACGGGCAACGTCGACAAGAGCAAGCAGGCCAGCGACGACCTCGACCGCGACATCGCGGTGTGGGACACGTACAGCTGCACGGCTCCGGCAGCCTTCGACTGCGGCAGCGGTGAGACGCCGCTCAGCGCGGCGGACGAGACCGTCGCGTTCGACCGCCACACGGGTGAGACCGTGACGTGGAAGGGCACCAAGTCCGAGACGGACGGTGAGACCGAGAACGGCTTTGCGTTCCGGGGGCTGTACTTCAAGTTCCCGTTCGACACCCAGAAGAAGACATATCAGTTCTGGGACGGCACCCTCAACAAGGCCACGCCGGCCAAGTACGTCGGCGAGGGCAAGGTCGACGGCCTCAAGGTCTACAAGTTCGAGCAGACGATCGCCCCGGTCAAGACCGGCACGATCGACGTGCCCGGGACGCTCGTGGGGTCGGCCGACGCCACCGTCACGGCTGACCGGATCTACTCGAACGTCCGCACCTTCAGCGTCGAGCCCGTCACCGGTGTCATCGTCGTCGGCGGCGAGGCGCAGGACGCGTACCTCGAGGTCGACGGCACGCGCGCGGTCACCACGACCGACGCGACGCTGCAGTACACCAAGGAGAACACGGCCGACACCGTCGACGAGTACAAGTCGAAGGCCGTGCTGCTCACGGCGGTCAAGTCCTGGGTGCCGATCGGTGGTCTGGTCCTCGGACTGGTCCTGATCGGTCTCGGGGTCCTCAGCCGCCGCGGCAACGGCTCGCGCGGCGCACGCCGGGCCGACTCCGAGACGGACGCCGACCTCTCCGAGGCCCGCTAGCGGACAGCGCGACGTCGCACGGACGACCGACAGCCGGACGCCACGGCCCACCCGGGTCGTGGCGTCCGGCTGTTCTAGGGTGAGGGCCTATGACGATCGCTGCTGCCAAGGACCTGTGCGCCTTCATCGACCGCTCGCCCACGCCGTTCCACGTCTGCGAGACGGTGGGTGCCGAGCTCGAGGCGGCCGGCTACCGGCAGCTCCGGGAGGATGCGGCCTGGCCCACGGAGCAGGGACGCTTCTACGTCGTCCGGGGCGGCTCGCTCGTCGCGTGGTCGACGGAGTCGAGCGTCTCGCCGACCGATGCCTTCCGTGTCGTCGGCGGACACACCGACAGCCCCAACCTGCGCCTCAAGCAGCACCACGACCTGGCGCCGGAGGGCCTCGGTGTCGTCGCGCTCGAGCCGTACGGCGGGCCGATCCTGCAGACGTGGCTCGATCGTGATCTCGGCGTCGCGGGGCGTCTGGCCCTGCGCGACGGTCGCGAGGTGCTGGTGCGCGTCGACGAACCGGTGCTGCGTGTCCCGCAGCTCGCGATCCACCTGTCCGACCGCAAGGCCGTCGACCTCGACCCCCAGCGGCACCTCAACGGCATCTGGTCGACCTCGAGGGGGGCGTTCCTCGACCTCGTGGCGGGGAGGGCGGGCGTGGACGGCCACGAGATCCTCGGCTTCGAGCTCATGGCGTACGACACCCAGCCGAGCGCGCTCGTCGGAGTGGACGGCGAGCTCGTCAGCGCCCCGCGGCTCGACAACCAGGGCACCTGCTTCGCCGGCACGCGGGCGCTGCTCGCGGCGGAGCCGACCCCCGGCATCCGCCCCGTCCTCGCCCTGTTCGACCACGAGGAGGTCGGCAGCACGTCGGAGCGAGGTGCGCAGTCCGACCTGCTGGCCACGGTGCTCGAGCGCATCGTCCTCGCCGCCGGCGGCTCGCGCGACGACTACCACCGCGCGATCGCGGCATCGGTCAGCGCGTCCGGCGACATGGCGCACGCGACGCACCCCAACCACCCGGAGCGCCACGAGGTGCTGCACCACATCGCGATCGGCGGGGGACCGGTGCTCAAGCTGCACCCCAACCTCCGGTACGCGAGCGACGCGCCCGGGACGGCGCACTTCCAGCGCGCGTGCGACCAGGCCGGCGTCCCGCTGCAGCGCTACGAGCACCGTGCCGACCTGCCCTGCGGGTCGACGATCGGGCCGCTCAGCGCCGCCCGCACGGGCATGCTGACGGTCGACGTCGGGGCCCCTCAGCTGGCCATGCACTCGGCCCGGGAGATCATGGGCGCCGCCGACGTCGACCCGTACGCGCGGGCGCTCGCCGCCTTCTTGTCACCTGCCTGACCCGACTACCCCCGTGACAGGGGTGTCGCGTAGGCTTGTACCTGCGCAGATGGCCTGTACGTACCTCGGACAGAGCAGGCCCGTACTCGTGCCTCGCCGGGCGAAACTCCCCGGCATCCTCACGATCCAAGGGCTGTCATGCGTGCCCGACAATTCCACCCATCCATCGGAGCAACTCCTTTATGACAAGCAGCATCGCCCACGTGGCACCCCAGGTAGCGGTCAATGACATCGGC